>Ga0134128_10000619_pt1 | contig 48728 bp, 31 predicted proteins | sample KB31754_FD_96462 | JGI IMG/M metagenome (GOLD analysis project Ga0134128, IMG submission 96462) | Terrestrial soil microbial communities with excess Nitrogen fertilizer from Kellogg Biological Station, Michigan, USA - KB3-175-4 | ecosystem: Environmental > Terrestrial > Soil > Unclassified ...
ATTTTTGCGCGAATAACTTCACGGGCAAGTTGCAATCGCACACCCGGTAATTCAAACAACCGATATTGCCCACGACGCGCGTCCACTCCGCTCGCCGACAGTCCGCGCAGCGAACCCAAAAAACGTCCGGCAGGTGAAAAGTAAGAAATATCAACCCCCAATTCCAGACACGTCTCCACCGCTTGCGCCGTCACTTGGACAGCACCATAACAATATATCGCCCGAATTTGATGCCCGGGCAGCTTCCACACATCTTCACCCTTCACAGTGACAATCAATTGATCGCCGCGCTGTCCGATTTGCGCTCCGGGAGTCTGCACAACCAAAACTTCACTATCATCACCGCCGGGCCGGGGCGGTTCCAGTGTAGGCGCTTCTTTCTGACCAGACTCAGCCGCAAATTCCAGGGCTTCAAGAATTTTATCTCGAACGTGGTCACTCGTTTGTCCTGAAAAACCAAAGTGAAGTTGCCCCTCAACATCAGCCTCCTTGCGGCGTTTGGCCCACCAAAGAGATTCATTCGGCAGACATATCGGATACGCCGAACAGTAAAGGCAGCGAGCATCGTTTTTTAACGGCGGAGGACAATTGCCGCTGGCGGCGACGGATCTGGCATCTTCAATCGCTTTCCGAACTTTGGAAAACAGCTCTTCATTCAATTCCACCGGAACACGGCGTTTATCTGCCGCATAATAGATTGCACCGCGAACCACATTCATTCCTTGTTCGCGCAACAGCATAGCCTGCGCCGCGATTTGCATAGCGTCCGGCTCTTTAGCCACGCGATCTCCTTCTGAATCACGGCGCGCAGAACCTTTTTTGTAGTCAATGATTTCTGCGCCGTCCGGTCCGCCTTCAACAATGTCCACCACACCGATGAGCCCGAGCGTTTGGCTTTCCAATTGAAGGCTACGCAACTTCGCTCCTTCAGGAAGATCGAGTTCCTTTGGGTCTTCAAGCTTCGAGGGCTTATCAACATTCCGATGCAAATGAGAACCGGCAACGGTATCCGCATTTTCCTGAAAAATATTTTCAACCCACTGGAAATAGAACAAGCGAGGGCAGTAGATGAAATTGTGTAAACGACGCACGGGCAGCGGTGGCTGCGTGTCTATGCCGGTTTGGCTTGGAACTGAGGCGTCACTCATAACATTCCTTACCCTGGGACATTGTCCTCATCAGCGGCCATTTTTTGCCAAGCAACTAGCCGTTGTTCGTTGAGCTTGGCGAGATGGCCTGGAAAATTTTTATTCACTGTAGACCAAAGCCCCACTCCCGACACCAATCTCACCGATCGATCACCCAACTTGAACTCGGCGGAATCAAAACAGTTGAACCCTTTTGCATCAAAAAAGAAATTCGGGCTCCGAGCCGCCGCGAGTTTATTCGAAGGTTCGCCTTCTAAACAAATAACTGCCTTAGAATCAAAAGCCGCTTTTTCTCTGGCGTTTTTGACCACTGGCCTGAAATCACTTCCATCTTTCTCAGCCCTGATCTTATGTAAAATGTCCAAAGCAGCGGGAGCCGCCACCGACCGCAAGCCAATATTAATAGCCGCGTTCACATCCGCTTGCGTAAGCACTTTAGCTTTCGACCCGAATTTTTCCTCCAACGAAAGAAAAAGTGGACCACCTTGTTTCGGTAAAAACAGGGTATACAGAGAATGGCTTTCTTTCCGACTGCCACTCCTGTTAGCCTCCAAATTCTGATTCAATTTTTCCAAACGTTCGAATTGATCCAGCAAAACGGTAAAAATTTTAGGGTCTGGTTGACCCGATTTTTGGGGGCGCCCAGCCCATTTTTCGAGTGACTCTTTCGTATGCGGATCCAACTCGCTTCGCTCTATACACCGCGCGCCCGCCACCCCGGTCACTGCGCAAAACCGGGAAGAGTATGCGGCCGGAGCTTCTACAACAGGAATACCAAACGGTTCTTCCGCCAGCATTTTGATTTTGTCTCGAACCGCTCGATGCGCCCATTTCATCAGGCGCGAGTTCTCCGACGGCGACCGCCCTTGAGACGTAAGATAGCGATCGAGGTTTTCAATAACTATAAAATCAACTGGATCGCGCCCCGGGATTTTTTCGTATTCACCATGAATATCCTTAGCTTCGCGTTCCTGTTCATTAATCTGATGCTCGCGCAACCGAACACCCATAGCTAAGGCCAAAATCATGTGCGCTGTTTGATTAACTCGCTGCTCCTTCATCCGATCTATTTTATCAAGCAACAATCCGCAAGGCTCACCGGACCGACGCCCCGAATCCTCACGACCAAATTTTGCCGGTATTTCCGCCTCGCGATCAAAAGACCGATTATAGCGGAGAAACAAGCGGCGAAGATTTTCCATCTGTTCGATGCGCGCCAGCGACAATCCACGCTGCCCACGAATCCACGCAGGCTCGTCCGCCAGCTGCTTGCCGGAATCCACCAACTCACCATACAGCCCATAGGTAACATCCTCTTTTTGTTCCCACTGCCAAGAGCGATCTCGCAATGGGGCAACGCGGTTTGCTAGCGTGACCAGCAGCTCACCAAATTTGGATCTAAGCGAACTAAAAGCCGTGCCCGCTGCAGAACGGAAACTTTTGAAATCTTCCTTTTTAACCAACTCTTTCCAGCGCTGAACCTCGTCATCTTTCCAATGTTCCAATTCCTCGCTGAGTTTATCGATTAAACTCGCGCGACGCAGCGCGACTTCAGGGCGATCCGGATTAAAACAGGACCAGCGATGAAACGTATTCAACCGGGTCAGACGACGGTTTGCCAACGCTATCAGGGCATCGTTCTGCTCTGGGAATGACTTTTCCTTAAAAGTCGTCCCCAGCCAGTTTTCGGGATTCTCTGCGAGAAGAGCCCCCGCCAGCTTTATTCCGTCTTGCCATTCGGATTCCAAAGCGTTGCGGCCGGCTTTGCCAAAATGTTCCACCTCCCGTTTGCCGCCAGCACGCAAGACTTTCTGGTCTTCGCCGGGCAGTCGAAGAACCCCCGTTGAAACCACTTCGGCAAACCACGTCCGTTCTCCGTCAGATCCAATCTCTCTAACTGGTCGCTTCGTGCCATTTCCCTGTTTTCTCGGATCCCAACATGTCACCCGCAACAATGCCCAGGCTGCCGCAGTCTTCTGTCCAAGATCGTAAGATGCGAGAGTAAATCCGCGCTCAATGATATCCTGATTCTTCCACCATCCCGCCACAGGCGATTTGTTGCTTATAGTTCCTGGCCAGTGCAGATGCAGATTCTTATCCCGTGTCCCGTTGAATTGGCCTTTCCACATTGCTGCTTTTCCCAATCCCGAGTGAATCCAAGCTGGATCCAACGTCACGGGAAAATTCAAAAGAAACCGAACCTCTTCGTTATTTTGTTGGTTTTTAGACGACCGAACAAAATCCGGCATCAGACTAACAGCCGACTCGAACGACGTTTGATTGCTTTCGGGCGTTTGCAAACCTAGAGCCAACGTCATCGGCTGCAGCCATCGGGAGTCCACGCCTCCCTTAAGTTCGTCACGCAATAGTCGCTTGGCCGAGTAGGTCAACCGAACCCGTTGTTCTCTAACAGCATTCTTGCTCGCATGGATTGCGATGGCACATTCGACCGTAAACCCATCATCCGTTTTCCCGAAAGCTACCTTAGCGGTTTTATCCGTAAGATCCGAAAACATGTAAAGGCGCCTCGAATACCTCGGTTCGGCTGGCGTTAGGTTAATCGGCTCCAATGAACGTTCGAAATCACGAAACGTGGTGTGAAACGAGACCATCGACTTTAAAAAGGATTTCTCTGTCGGGACCTCTTCCGGATTCATTTCATCGCCCTGCCAAAGAGGCCAGTACTTTTTTTCGCAAAGTTTTAAAAATAGCGGAACCGAACCAAGCGATTTCTTGTTTTTCTCTTCACGTTGATGTTTTGTAACAATTTCCTCGAGGTCAGTGGGTGCAAGCGTAGCTCCGCGATTGTTATAAAGGGTATTCCACTCTTCGGAAATATCACCATACCCGCGCAAAGAGGCGGTTGATAATTGCCACTCACCTTCGCGATATTCATAAACAGCTTCGCCAAACTGTACGGATTTTTTCTCACCAACCACAGTATCCGCCAAATCTTGGGTCAAATCGCGCTCTAATTCGCGAGCGAGTTTGAATAGTTTGGAATCAAGCGGCGTAGGAGGCGGTTCGTCTTCGCCAGTATCTGTTTTGCGGGGCTTCCATCCCTTGATTCCACTGCCAAGCATGATAGCCAGTTGACCGCGAAAGGCATTCTCGTCATCGACGCGATCCTGGGTTTTTTGATGGAATTGGTTCAAAGACTTCAGGGCTTCCTTGAAGGCGGCAATATCAAATTCTTTCCAAACGGGTTCTCCCGGTGATTTCGGACTCCATGCGGGAAGCGCAGTGAATGCGCGAAACACGAACCCTCTGCTGCCACGCGCCAATTTAATGGGGTCGTCCCCACAAATCGCAAAATCGACCGCACTATTTACTTTCTCAGTAGCAGTCGCTTTCGGCTTCTTTACGAATAATGAAAGTATTTTTCCGGTAAGGGGGCGCGGAAAGAATTTGAAAGCAAGTGTGGCAAAAGTCAGATCCTTACTCGCCTTTCGATTTCTTGGAATCACAATTTCTCGCGATCCACTTTCAAGACTGGCGTTAAAGGAATCCAGCTGTTGCTCAAAATCCGGGAACTGGCTTGTGACTTCTTTCACTCGAATGGTGGACGCCTCCCGCAGCAGACCACGGACATGTTGGATGGCTTCAGCCAACCGGGCGCATGATTCTTGCGGTGTAAAAAACTCTCCCGGCTGTAATTTCACCGTCCAGGACAAATCCATTTCACCAGCAATTTTTTCAAGTTCACTCTCCTGTAGTTCCCCATGAAGAACCTGCGAAAGTCGATCCTTTCCAACCTCAGCGGCTCGGGAGACAGCACTAAAATCATAAGTCGGTTTTGCCTTTGCATCACAAAACCGGGGTAAGTATCCACGGCCTCCCTGCTGAATCGCAGACTCGCCACCACAACGATCTAACAATAGCGCCAATGCCAGCGCACGCATCTGTGGGCTCGCTTCGTTCCCATCTAACACCGCTTGAAACGCATCTTTAATAGAGGCGTTCTTGGAAAGTCCCAACCAGTTCGCCAGCGAATCACGCAAGCCACGCGCATCCTTTTCGGCAGTTTTAGGAAAAGCCTCCCACGCATCATCCACCCGAAGCCGCAGATCTTTGATTAAACGACTCGTCGCGTACTCCGGGTCGGCCAAAGACGCCAATGCCAAAATATAGTAATTTATAGCGTCCTGAAAAATTTCGTGGTGATCCCAAATCGCCGTTTGCCATCCTTCGAGCTTTTTCCAATTGGCATTGTCGGATTTATTTTGTCCTTCAAGCACTTCAATAACCGTAATTTTTCCTTGGTATATTCTATTCATGAAAAAAAATGCGATTCGGCGGGTTAGGTGCGAGCATCGCTAGTTTCGAACCCAGCATGAGCACATCCTCGGCCTTCTCCCGCCGAATCACGGGTTCAGTTATATCCAAACGACTCGGCATGTCAAGTCATCTTTGTACTGTTAGCTATTGCAATTCTTCGCCGGCATGATAGATTTTTTGCGGCTACGGCCATTGACCACCTTGCCACCCGTCATTTTGCAAGGCAACGACACTTCAGGTTTTAAATCTGAACGTTGTTGAGACGGTTTGTACACGGTTAAGCTATGAGTGTCGTCCATTTAAAATGATTTTGAAAAGTCTACCCGCACCAATCCCCCGCCCGAGGCGAAATAAATCCAGAGAGATAACGCTTTCATACCTAAAGCTTCTAGAGCTTGTCGATAACAATCCAATTGACCGGAGTAGCTTAGAGCTTTTGCCTCCCAATCCGACTTATTGCCTTGAAATGACTTATAGTCGATGACTACCCAGCCGTCGACGGTTTCCAGAAGGAGATCGATAAATCCAGAAACCAGTTGACCCGCTGGATTGCGAAATGAAAATGGGACTTCGACCAATATCCGTTTGGGTCTAAATGTTTTTTCTAGGTCCTCTCGAAAGACGTCAACGGCTCGCAATACATCCTCCAGCCAGATGGATTGGTCGCAGCCAAACTCCTTTAGAATCCGTTCCGCCGCGGAAACTCTTTTGGGATGATTCAGATGGGTAAACTCCGCCGCAAAAATGGCGTGGAGTGCATCACCGAGATCGGTGTCGTCCTCAAATTGATATGCGGTTTGAATTGGCGAACCGAACGAGACCATTTCAACAACCTTGGCCAAAGCAATCGGAGGTTGAGCGGATGGAACAAGCTGTGCCGGCAATTTCGCAGTACGAGTCGTCTCTTGTGGAAACCAAATGTATTCCGGATCGGGCACCGTCTTCGGTGACGTGTCTGGCGGTGCGAGTTTTCGCGTGTGACAAGGAATTGTATGGCCGCTCGGTGTTGTCAGTTGTTGTTTGTCGGGGCCAAACCAATTCTGTTTGAGCAAATCTAACCAGGGATGAGGCTGGTCTTTTTCCACCACCAACACCAACAGATCGCGCGCGCGGGTAAAGCCGACATACAATAATCGCAGTTCTTCCGCTTCGACTGAACGCAATGACTCTTGTCCGGCGACGCTTTGTTCGATTTTCTCAGCCAACGGAATTCCTTTTTCCTGCGCACCGAAAGGCCACGGCCAAAAACTCAATCGGCGATTCGACAATGGCTGCGCAAAACTGAAACCTTTCGCAGCATCCTCTTTCAAAACATTCACCCCGTCCCAAAGCCGTGATTTCAGTTCGCTCGTGAGATCCGCGCAGATTACAATCGGCCATTCCAGGCCCTTGGCTTTGTGATACGTGAGTACATGAATAGCGTCAGCATTCTCGTCGGCCGCTTTTTCGTCCAACTTTCCGGCGGCGAGTTCATCGCACCAAAACAAAAAGCCTGTGGCCGTCGCAGGCCGATGATTGGTCGCACAACCTTCTTCGTATTTTGCCACGAGACCGCGTAAGGCTTCGAGGTTCGAACGGCGTTGGGTAGCGCGACTTTGAGTTGGTCCCCATCGTGTGACGGTTTGAAAAACGTTTCCGGCAATCATCGCCACATCGAATAGTTCGCAAACCGATGCAATGTCCAATGCCGTACGCGCTTTTTCCAGCGACACAATGATTGGATGAATTAAATCCCCTTCCAATCCCCATCGCGCTCCTCTTGCATCTGCATTTTCGAGACGCGCCTTTTCCATGTAAGAAAGGCGATTCTCCAGCCATTCCTCGGCCGTCATTTTGCCTTCCAGCGCGATGATTTCGGCAGTCGCGAGAGTGTCGCTCGGATCGAGAAGCCGTTTGAAACATGCCATCGCGAATAAGGCTTCGGGAGTTTGGAGCAGTCCGCTGCTTGCCAGGCTGACAGTGTAGCCCTGTTGCATGAGCGCCTCAGCAACTCGTCCAGCATCATCGTTGGTGCGACACAGAACGGCGATGTCGCTGAATTGAGCGGGCCGATATTGGTCCGCGTTTTTGTCATATACTTGATAATCTTCGGCCAGAAGATTGGTGATTCCCAAAGCGATCGTTTGCGCCAGTGGCTTGTTATCAATGCGCTTTTCACGACCATCCTTTGTCATTTTCCCGCTGCTCACTTGAAAGAACTCAATGGCTGGTTGAGCAGCATCAAATGGTTTGCGAGTCGCCGTAAGGGTGATTTCCTTCGGATTTAATTGCAGAGACCGTTTGAACGGCTCAACAAAAAGGGCGTTCGTTAGATTCACGAGGTCGGGAATGGAGCGATAAGATCTATCCAAAAGGTCCGCAACTCCACCCTGTTTTTTAAGCTCAGCAACGACGGCATCGGCCAGTTCTGGATTTGTGCCCCGAAAACCGTAAATGGCTTGTTTCACGTCGCCCACCCAAATCACTTCCTTTGCGCATTGAGCCAATTTCAAAAACAAAGCCAGTTGCAACGGACTGGTGTCCTGAAATTCATCCACGACGAGAAGATCCAATTCACTTGCCAAGGTGACCGTCACGTCTGGATTATTCTTAAATAACTCCAATGTCTTTTGCTCCAGGTCGGTAAAGTCCATCAGTCCACGTTCACCTTTTAAACTTTGGTATGCGGCCAATGACCGGGTTGCGATTTGAAAAACCAGTCCAATATATTGTCGAATATCAGAATGCAATCGGGGGTGAATCTCGTAACGTTCCGCTGCTTCAATTACCGCTGAACTGCAGCCTTCACTTTTTTTATTCGGCTTCTTTTTTGTGAGTTTAATCCAATCGCTCCAGGCTAGATGGCCATTATTCAAGTCCCAGCAACATTGTTCGATTAGTCGGCAGTACTCTTTTGTGCCCACGCTGTCGTCTCCGATTTTGCCGATTCTCTCCAAAGCGCAATGGATTGCCTCGTTCAGTTGAGCGTCCAAATCGTTCATTGATGGCGCAGGAAAATACGACAACAGTTCAGCGCAGGAACGATCCGCCATTTTGAGCGCTTCAGCTTCAGTGAAATTGTTTTCGCGAATGCGATTGGCTATAGCATGAACGGTCTTTTTCCAATTGTAATCGCGTGTCTTTGTATTTTTCTGACCGAGGCGGTCGCCCAGAATTTGAAGCTCGTCCGCATTGGAAGTCGCCAACTCGACGGCTTGAATGAAAAGCAAGTTGGCGTCCTCTTCCGCTAATACTTCAATCTCAGGAGAAATGCCGGCCTCGAACGCGAATCGATAAAGCACCTGTTTGCAGACTTTGTCCACGGTTCCAATTGCTGCTTCACTCAAACGTTCAGCCAAATCATATCTTCCCGTTGCATATAGATTTTGCCGAATTCTTTCAGCTAATTCGTTGGCAGCTTTAATCGTGAATGTTGTTGCAATCAGTCCGCTCGGACGGCAGGCATCCGAGATAAGCCGATTCTGGATTTCCTGGGTGACGCGAAAAGTCTTTCCACTACCAGCACCCGCGCCGATGAACGAGATGTTGTTTTTCACGCGTTCACCTCCATTCCGGTCAACGCTTTGAAATCATTGTACTTATCCTCCTCTTTTCGTGGCAGCCAATGTTCCAAAGGCACTGCTGGCGGAAAGCTGTCCCCATTTTGAGGCTCTGTGCCGGTGATAGTCAGTTCGATCCAACCTTGATCGAGTAGTGAACGGCGATATTTCCACATCTCAACAAATTCATTCCAGCAAACCTCAAGCCCCACAAAATTGGATTTGGCTGGAGCTAACGAAGCATGTGGAAAATAATTTTTATCCTGTGCGAGCATCCGTCCAGCATTCAGAATGAAGTAGGCGGAGGCAGGCCACTCGCTCTTCGCCTGATTGTGCAAAAAACCGTAAATCGCGAGTTGCAGTTGTGTGTTGGTCTGCAACTCCCGCGTTTTCTCATCCAGCCGGCCAAATTTTAGATCAACTACGCCGGAACTACCTTTTTCATTTTTGACTAGTAAATCGACGTATCCATCGAGCTTACCTCCAACGAATTCCGCCGTTAAATTGATGTTCGCACTCGCCTCCATACACCTCGCCGCTCTTAACTGTTGCACGAGACTCCATAGTGCTCGTTTTGCAATTTGGATTAACGCGGCAGCTTCGGATTGCTTGCCTAAAAGTAGAAGCGTTGCTCCTTCTTGTTCGAGAAGAATGGGCCATCGCTCGTCGATACATTTTTTAAGCTGCGTCTCAGTGATTTTTTCCCAGGCATTTCCTTTCAATGGACCAGCTACCAACAATTCAAGCAATCGGTGAAGCAGGTTCCCACGCAGGATGCTGTCGCTTTGCATTCGAAACTGGCTCAGGACACCCGGGCGCAGTACAGCTTTGTAATCGAGCACCCATGCGTAGGGACTGTAGATAAATTTTTCAGAGCTGGAAAAGGATTCGATCCGGCGAGCGGTCAAACCGTTTCCGGTCTTCAACTTCCACCAGCGGCGGGAATTTTGGAGAGGAGTGTACGGATGTTTTTCGTTCCGTTGAATTCGGCCCTTTCGCAGGTCAACGTCCACATCCGTATCAGGAATTTTTTCCTCGATTATAGCCTGAAGGCGGGCGAAGAGCGGGTGCATCACCACCGTTTCACCATTGCGTTGCCTTGGCGTGAACAATAGCAATTTTTTACGGGCGGCTAAAAGCGGCCTCATGCCTCTGGCCACCTCCGCCGATAAAATAGCCGCAGCGGTGGGAATTTCAGCGCCGTGGTTTTTCAGTTCAATGATTTCCGAACTCGTCCAATGCGGCAATTGGGGAACTTGTGGCTCAGAGAAATCCCACCAGAGAACCACATCGGAGCATTCAATACACGCAGCGGGTGAACTCACCCGATGGCCGTGGCCCAATTCCCGATTTCTTGGAGCAGACCAGCCATCACCGGAAACTTTTCTTATCAAACGTTCCAATCGACATTGAGAAACTGTTTCAATTCCTTTCAACGCCTCTTCGAGTTCATAGGCTTCAGAAGCAAGCGTGTGAAACAGTGACGCCTTTGCTCGGTCACCATTCTCTTCCTCTGTTGAGACACGCCCCTTTGCCCACTTTGCAACACGTGAACAGCAACTCGCAAGTTCGCTTCCGGGTGCACCCTCTTGAGAATCATAGCGAGAAATATGAATCCAGTCTGACAGGTCTTTTTCGAGACGCCCAAAAAGTACGTTCACGTCGTTCGGGAATTTTGCCTTGTAGATTTCTTTGACGTTTTCAATTGTCGTCAACCAATTGGGACCACCAATACCAGGACACTTTGTCAGGGCTCGGGACAACTCATTGCGAAGATGAAATTCAACGGGGCTGTGCGGATGAATGAGAAACTCCAGCATGTGAAGCGGATTGACGGGCTTCCAACACAAACGAAGCGCCATCATCAGCATTTGGGGAATTGGCCGAGCCAAAGATGCTGGTTGAACGCCAAGAGCAGAATGATTAGAAGCAATCAGAATCTCATCCAGGATCGCACAGTCCGGCGGTGCAATGAGAGTATGAGATCCGGTGCCAATTTCACGAAAGACTTCCGCCGCACTGTACGCCAAAATGAATTCCGAGTAAGCTCTGAACAGCAGAACAGAACCGTCGTTGCGCAGTTTTATTTTTCTGGTGTCCGTCTGGCGAATTGCGGTCTGCAATCTGGATAAATCGCTATTGTCAGTCTGTTCTCCCTGCAAAAAACTTTCTTCTGCTGGACGAAATCTCGCGTTTAGCTTCGCAATTACCTTTTGCCACAGCAGCGGCAGAGAAGCGCAAGGTTCGACCACGGTTATTTCATCCAGACCGTGACGGCGGGTTTCGAGACCGTCGCAGATAGCAATTAGGCGGTCGGCTACGCCTGGAAATTGGTCTTGGACAACTGCGCTGTGAATTTCAGCTAATTCGGATAATCGCGTAGAAGCTCCGTTTGACGAACCATTCCATCCGTACAGGAGAAGCGAATCTCGCCATTGCAGTAATATCTCAGCAACTGCCAAAGAATCTTTTTGAAAGGATGCCGAATAAAAACGTTTCTTGGTTTTGGCGTCCTTTTCGAGAAATTTAACCAGTTGTAAAATCCTGCCGAGCTCACTGATCGGTTTCCGCTTCAAACCTAAGCGTGTTTCCAAAATGTCAATCAAACCGTGAGGGCCGCAAACAATTTCACCGAGGGAATTATTTTCCTTCCGCAGTTCTGCTCCATCCAAAGCATGACCAAAGGTAATTCTCATTAGAGGGGACAAGGCAGCTATCCTTTTCCTGCCGCCGGATGGATAGTCACTTGGAAAATGCTTGAGGTTTTCCCGTAGCCGTGCTCATGGGGCAAATTTTCGTTTTTTGTGACTCGACCCTGATAGACGTGGTTCATTACTGCGACCCTTTCCGATTGGTTATTTTTTACGCCAATCTACTATTGCGCGCTAGTTAAAACTGAGGGCTATCGGTGATGGCGTATCGAAATAGTTTCGCAGTTTACACTTTCATCTGTGGATATCATGTCAGTGGGTTGAAAGGAGAATTATCCGGATCGGTGTCAGCGGGCAGTCAAAACCAGCCAGGGATGGGCGGATGAAAACCAGCCACTTTGAGAGTGGGATTGCGCAGAAGGCGGCAATAGCCGCACTGATGCGTGATGAACCAACTCTCTGTGAACCTGCAACATTCAATCGCCACGCTGGCGGCCAAAGGGTGGTCGTCGCGTAAGATCGCGCGCGAACTGGCCATCGATCGCGAGACGGTGCGCCGGTATCGCCCGGTGCCGGATTCAAAACCCGCCATTCCGCCCACCGGCTCGGGTGAGGCTGCGGCGGCAAAACCAGCCATTCCGCCCGCCGGGTCTGAGGGCGATTCAGGCTCAAAACCAGCCATTGTGCCCGCCGGCTCCAAGGCCGGGCGCACCAGCCAATGTGAACCATTTTCTGCCATTATCGAGGCGGGGTTGCTTGCTGGATTGTCCGCGCAACGGATCTATCAGGATCTGGTCACGGATCATCAGTTCACCGGCGGCTACGACTCGGTGAAGCGCTTTCTGCGGTCCTTGCGCACAGCCACCGAACCGCCGTTTCGACGGATGGAATGCCTGCCTGGCCAGGAGTTGCAGGTTGATTTCGGGCTGGGCGCGTGGGTGATGGAATACGGCAAGCGCCGTCGTCCGCATTTGTTCCGGGCGGTGCTCTCGCATTCGCGCAAAGCTTACAGTGAAGTGGTCTGGCGGCAGACCAGTGAAAGCTTCCTGCGCTGTCTGGAAAATGCCTTCCGCTACTTTGGCGGCGTCACGGCTACGGTAGTTCCAGACAACCTCAAGGCCGGCGTCCTGCAGGCCGACTGGTATGATCCGGAACTTAATCCCAAGCTGGAGGAGTTTGCCCGGCATTACGGCACAGTCATTCTGCCGACCAAACCGGCCACGCCGCGGCACAAGGGCAAGGTGGAGTCGGGCGTCAAGTATGCGCAGAACAATGCGGTCAAGGGCCGGAGCTTTGAGAGCTTGTCGGCACAAAACAGTTTTCTATCGGAGTGGGAAAAGAGCGTGGCTGACACGCGCATCCACGGGACCACGCGCCGGCAGGTCGGCAAAGTTTTTGAGGAAGTGGAGCGGCCCGCGTTGCAGCCGTTGCCGGCCAGTCTGTTCCCGGTGTTTGAAGAAGCGCGGCGCACAGTGCATCGCGACGGCTATGTGGAGTTCAAAAAAGCGTATTACTCCGCCCCGCCCGAATACGTTGGTCGCCAGGTTTGGGTGCGGCAGGAAACACGACTCTTGCGGATTTACAACACGCGCCGGGAACAGATTGCCTTGCACGCGCTGGCCGAGCCGGGAAAGTTCACCACCGATCCCGCCCATCTGCACAGCCGCAAACGGCACATCATCGAACGCGGCGCGGATTATCTTTTGGATCGCTGCCGCATGATCGGTCCGCTCACCGGCACTTGGGCCGAAGGGATGCATCAAACCCGCGGCCCGCAAAGCCTGCGCGTTATGCAAGGGTTGCTGCAACTGGCCGAAAAACATCCAACCGCCGAACTGGAAAAAGCCGCCGGGGTCGCCACTCATCACGGCACCTGGCGATTGCGCGACCTCAAGCGTCTCCTGGCCTTGCCCGGCAATGTGGTGCAAATGGACTTTTTGGAAAGCCATCCCCTGATCCGTTCCTTGGAAGCTTACCGCATCGAACTCAACACCAACCAAAACACAACTCCATCAACATGACACAACTCCAAAACACCCTCCGGCAACTGCGCCTCTCCGGCCTTCTGCAAACCCTCGACGTCCGATTGCAGGAGGCGGCCGCCGCGCGCCTGGGCCACGGTGAGTTCCTGGAACTCATCTTCCAGGACGAACTCAACGTGCGCCATCAACGCCTGCTCGCCCGCCGCACCAAAGCCGCCGACTTCCGCTCGCTTAAAAGCCTGGAAGACTTCGACTGGCAGTTTAATCCCTCCATCAACCGCAAACAGATCTTCGAACTGGCCGCCGGGAACTATTTACGTGACGGCAAAGACATTTTGTTCCTCGGCCCGCCCGGCGTCGGCAAAACCCATCTGGCCCAGGCGCTGGGTTACGAAGCCATCAAGCAGGGCAAGGACGTTCTCTACCGCTCTATCTTTGATCTGGTGCGCGACTTCCTGAAGGATGAAGCCTTCAAACAACAGGACAAAACCCTGCGGCGTTATCTCAAGCCTGATCTCGTCATCATTGACGATATGGGACTGAAGGCCTTGCCTAAACAATCCGGCGAATACCTGCTGGAAGTGATCATGCGTCGTTACGAAAACCACTCCACCATCATGACTAGCAACCGGCCGCTCGAAGACTGGGGCAAGTTGCTCTCCGACGTGCCCACCGCTGGGGCGATCCTCGATCGGTTCCTGCATCATGCGATCACCATCGCGATCACCGGCCGCAGCTATCGCGTCAAAGACTCATTGCCAGCGCCGGAAAACAAGAAATCAAAAAAGACCAACGAACCTTCGACCGCCGGGGCCGCGAGCTGAGGGCTCGCAGCACGGCCCCGGCTCGTTTTATCTCGCAGCCAACCATTCCTTGAAACAAACCAGAAAACTGTTATGACTCTCTCGCCTCAGAGTGGCTGGTGTTGAAGTGCCCATTCATGGCCGGTTTTCAACCGCCCGGTGACAGGATCGGAAGAGATTTTGGAAGCGGCATTTCCGTCACGTGCATGTGCCGAACTCCAAATTGATTTGGCAACCGTCAGTTGAATCAGGAATAGAATGGCCAACTTGAACTGTTAAGTGGGCCAAGAGATTCCTGTTCGAATCGGCCTTTACATCCGTTGATCAGCATTGCAGCCAACGTTGGGCATTCGTTCGACATGATCGGGAGCGCCTGCAGCTTTTCGATAAGATGTCGGCAACGAATGTCCTCGAGGGAAATCTGTGCAAACACATCAACGTCGCTCCGGCCGCGAATAAAAGTCTCGCGACTAAAACTTCCGGCCATCAGAAATTTCCGCATCGTGAACACCGCCTCCAAACGCGTTCTGATGGTTTCAAAATGCCGATCGGCCGCCCGCATCTCGCCACCTGTCGGTTGGAGCGTTTCAATAGATTCTGCAATGCATCGGAAACTCGGCTCACCGGCGCCATGCTATTCATCCAAGTGATTTTTAGCAAATTTCCAGCCAAAGCCGCCCATGTTACCATCAAGATCTAATTACATATCTTGTCGGCTTCGCTTCCCGGAAATGAATTCCTTTAACTCGGTTTTTATGGAAGAAGTTCGCTTCTCAATTGCCGCTGCGACATGAGTTGGCGTGGCGGATTCTGGTCGCAGGCAGACCGCATCCAAGACAAGTGCCTTCGCCCAATCAACTTCAACCAATTGTTTCTGCTTGAATTCGTGAGTCTCAGATAGCCACATCGCGAGGGATTTTTTTCCTTTGGAGATGTTGAAAGCGGTTTCGAGCAAAATGCAGTTACCAATTTGGTTTACAGCATCCATGGCCTCCTCGCGCTTTTCCTCTGTCAGATTCTTGTCCTGAAATCCTTGCCAAATTGACTCCCATAATTTAACGGCCACCATGTGATCTACGTCCAACTCAGGGAGTTTCTTACCGAGTCGAAGTGGCGTTGCTGATTGCTTCCATCGTTCAGCATCAAGCCTGTGCCAAATCCACAACGGCGTGTAATAGGCGCGAACCTGTTCGCGCTCATCAACCCGAAGCCGATCTAAATAATCGTGAGCATCGGCTTCGAGCGCCTTCACCAAATCTTGCATGAAACTTTGAAAAATCGTCGCGGCTTTCGCAACATCAGCTTCGGAGGCTGTGGCAACTCTCAATTTCGAAAGTTTATCAGCACAATCTGCAACGTAGGGTGCACTCGCTTGTCCCCAACGCCCCGCCCAATGTGATGCGATCAACCATCGTTCGGCGCAGCTGGAAATCGCTGCGTTGATCGTTTTGTTCCAACCATCCTTTACCATTTCCTTCAATCCGTGAGCCGCGCCCCATTCATCTGCCAAAAATCGCCACGCCAAAAGCACAGCGAGCGCATTGAAGGAGAGGAAGTGTTTTCCCTGCTGGAGTCCGCGCGTTTGGGTCAGGTATTCTGTGGTTGAGAAAAGGCTTTCGCAAAGTGTTGGCCACGCTTCTGAAAGCTGCTGCGCCATTGGATTAATCTTGTCCGCTACGAGCAGGTCCCCTTGAGACAAAACTTTTCCATTGTTGCGGGCAGTCGCCCAAATAAACGCAACGCACGACATCAAATCGTCGAGTTCCATTGTCACGCCTGCCTTTGCAAGCCGTTCCCGGAGGTCTTTGAAGCAAATAGTTGCGCTTCGATTTCCCACTTTCGAGGCATCCCACCCAGACTTAACCCAAGCAAACGTAATCTCCTCTTGCGTCAATGTTCGCCCGGCACTGTTCAGGCGGGTAAAAATATTAACGACAGCATTCATGTAGCCGTCAATCGCACCCATTGAATCCTTGTATGCCACGACCTGCAAAAAGGTAACACGTTCTGAACGGACTTCTTTTAGCTTTCGCAGAAGATCTTCCAATGGACGTTGAATCGCCGCCACCATTTTTGCTTCAACTTGATGACTTTTGAGAATCTCGCTCGTCGCGTGCTCAAAGTCTGCACCTTCCACCAGCCCGCTGTTGCCGGCTCGCTCCCAAAGGCGGCTCAGGCGGATGAACCGACCTGAATTTGACTTGGCATCTCCAGCTGGCAACGGGTCTTCGTAATTCTCGGCACGCTTGAACGTGGATCGCTGTGTCTGGGAGTTCCTCGTTACCCAACGAAGAACCCCGTTGGTGAAGTCAACCTCTCGTAGCCGATTCGACCTGCGGGTCAATTCGGCCTGAAATGACTGTAAATCGAGGCAGAGTTCGCCAATCGACCAGTGTGGTTTGCCGCGTGGACCCCGTTGACGTTTTTCGTTGATGGTTTCGTGCCACTCGCGGTCAAGCATTTTGAAGCCCCAGTTATCGCCGCCAAAAGCGAGCAGCAAACTTTGCACTCGTTGCTGGCCATCCAAGACCATTTCATACGACGCAGGTTCTTCTCGTTGTTTCACGGAGGCGATGGCATCGTCAACCCTGTCCACGAGGGTTGCGAATGATCGGTGTGGAATCTTCGCCAATCCCCCCTTGTCCACAGCCCAAAGGAGAAGTGACCCGAATGGCCATCCGCGAAGCAATGAATCAATCAGCCGAATCACCTGCGGCGGCTGCCAAACATACGGCCGCTGAAGATCAGGAATCAAAAGTTCGGCGCCAGCGTTTGCCGATGCCTTTTGTAGCAGTTCGCTCAGACTCTTATGATTGTCAGTGTAGAAGTTCGACATAGTCGTTTGCTCGGTTTATCACCTCTCGGAAAATCACAAATTCTCCTTAAACAATTTTCCCTCCGGTCCGCTGCCATCGAGTTGAAGGCACAGGTGTGGCGGTTTCGCCAAATCTGTGGGCGGGGCTTCCGTTGTCGTAATGATGTATTGGAAAGAATCGGCAGCCTTATCTTCGAGTTGCTTCGCCAGCAGGAAGACAGGGCGATAGAGGCTGACCTCCATGTCCGATTCGCGAGGACTATCGTGTATCAAGAAACCAGGGTGCTGCCCAATGCCGTTCAAGCGAGCCACCAACGCCGCAATATCGAACGAAAGGCTGCTCAATGCATTATAAGCGCCACCGCCTGAGCCGATACGCGCGTTGATTTCATCGCGTGTAAATTTCAACTCAGCGTCAGCTTCCTCACCTTTGAAAAACTGGCAGACAGCCATGAACAATTCTGTCAGATCAGTTTGTCGTTCACGAACAGATTTTTGCGCGGCGTCTTGCTTGACTTTGCTTGTGTCAATGTCAGCTTCGATTTGCTTCAACAAATTCCGTGTGGACTCAAGTCGCGTGTGACTAAGAGCGGTGTCTTCGGCGCGAATGCGCCACGAAGCCGCCTCGTCATCGAGCGTTGCGATTGCTTCTTTCAATTCTGTTTGCTTTTCGCGCACTTTATCACGACTGGTTCGAGCAGCGGATTCCTTTTTCCGGCAGTCCGAAAGATGCGTTTCAATCTGTCGAAGATTGCGCGCCATACCGTCGAGTTGTTTTTTAATGTGCTCCTTTTTCTCTTGTGCCAATTGTGCCACGTTTTCAGGCGTCGCATTCGGAGCTTCCACAGATAGGCGCTGCTGCTGTAACAGAGGACATTGAAAAATTGCGATATTCACAGGGATTTCGCAGAAGGCCCGGTCGGGTTTAAGCTTCGCGAGAACTCGATCCAACTCGTCCATCTCCTTCTGTGTGGGCTTTCGCTTCTCCGTAAATCGGGCAAGCGCATCTTTAGTCTCATCAACGAGTTGCTTCAATTCATTGTATCGGCCCTCCGCCACCGCCCGGTTGCCGATGGCTTTTTCCAAATCGGATTCGAGCGTGACCAAATCAAGTTTCGCGAGTTCGCCTCCCAACTTCTTGCGCTTCGCTTCAGTAAGCTGCTTCGCGTGCTTCACGACGACATCAACGAACAACGCCTCACCCACTTTTGGAAGGCTTTTCCCACCCGGCAATTCATCGTGGGCGCGTTCCAACGATTCGGAGATCCTTCGCTCGTAATAACGCGAGTTCTCGGTTTGTGTGGTCTTATCACGCGTGAGTTGGTTACGGCGTTCAATCTGCTTTCGCTCCTCTACATCGGTCACAGCAAGAACACAGCGCGCCAGGTATTGCGCTTCGTCTGCTGAGAGTTCGGGCGACTTGTGATCTGAACTCGGGTCGCGCCACTTGAAAAGGCCGGCGAGATGCACCTCCTGATCGCGAGCGAGCCATTGAAGCACGTGCAGCCAAAGAATTGGCCGTTGGCCGGCGTCATCGAAGGTTTGCACTGCGAATTTGCCGACAATCTTTTTTGCCACTTGGGCGACGAAATCTTCCTTAAAGCGCAACCGCTCTGAGGCTGGCTTAGCGATGGCCTCGTCAATTGTCGCTCCTCGTATCGCGAAATGATGCGCGCCGGTGTAAAGTGCCCGCGCAACGGTCCACAACTCACCGTCCAACATGACTTCAGCAAGAACCCATGCGCGGCTGAATTTTTCGTTTCCCGCAATCGCCGACCGGAGGTCCTCATTGCCGAAGTGTTCCTCGCCAAGCAGATACCGAATCAAGCGGCAAAAAGACGTCTTCCCGACGTCATGACCTCGACCGCGCGCGCCCGGATTGGCCTCGTCTGGATCAGCGGGTTTGGCCCAAACAATATTTAGACCGCGTTGCAGATTTACCCGCCGGATCTCGGCCTTCTTGTCAGTTTCAAGGCGATACAAAAGTCGAATCTGCTGAATCCACAACGCCGGCTCTTGCGGCGCGGTCGGGTTTAACCATTCGCGCTGCTTAAACAGTTTTCGGTTGGAAGCCATAAAGATTGCATTATGCGGTTTTCACGGCTCGGAACTCATGGGAGGAAAGTGCGGTGTTCGGCTGGACAGTCACCAGTTCAGCCACTTCGGGGCGTTCCGCGATCACACGCAAGGCGGCGCTCACGTCGTAGTTCCGCCAACTGTCAAACGGCAAAGAGGGAAATTTGTCAGTGATTGTGAGACGACCTGAGTTGCGATCTGCCGTTATCCAGCCGTCCGCTTCGAGACGCTTCAAGAACGGCAGGAACGCATCATTAGGCAGCTTGTCATTGAAGCCCGAAAGCCAGGTATTCGCCGATTCACCGACGGCCGCAACAAACTCGCTTGCGTGGTCCGTTCGCTGACGAAGCAAATGAAAAACAGAATCTAGCAGGCCGAAAGTCGCCTCTTCATGTGTCTGCTTTAGGAAACCGTAAACGAAACTCAAAAGGAACTTGTCGGCAGATTCGAGAGCCACACGTTTCGACTCCGGCAAGCGCGGCGGATGTGTGGCGCGGAAGCTGGATGGGATCGGAGCAAGCTCCGTCTGATACGGTTGGCCGGTGCGTTGGGATTCGGCGAGAGCATCGTACAACTCAAGGATGCGATCTTTGGTGCGGTAGGTGCCGAATCTTTCTTCGTCCTTCCGCTTCACGATGGGAAAGGTGTCGAGGATGTAGGCTGTGTCATCGCGGTTTAGGCCGTAGAGGTGGAAGAAGGCGGCGTCCAATTCGCAGCGGAGTTGGAAGCGACGCTTTTCGTCCCAGCGGAATGGCGGACCAAACCAGCCGCAGTCCTGCGCAAACGCTTCCAAATTCCACGCCGTAAAGGTCAGTTCTAAAACACGTGGTCTGATCCAATCGGATAATTTCCAGGCTTTTTCATCGCCGACAAAATCACTCGGCGCAGGCATGGGAAGTTGCTTAACAATGTAATCGGACAGATTGACACCTCCCAGCTTTTGTCGCGTTACATAGTCAAAGACAAATGAATTGAATGTACTGGTGAAAGCGATTGCTGACAGAATTGGATGATTGCCGGGGAAGCCAATGCGAAGAGTAAAATCAGCCGCGGACAGCGGAATTATCGCTGAAATCACCGTTCGGGCCATAGTGTTTGTATCAGTAACGTTCTGCCACGTGAGCAGCCAATTGCGATCCCAGAATTCTGGCAGACTTTGCTTCACGTCCTGTTCCGACATCCATCGGCGTGGCGAAACAGTGAGATACGGCGACTTCTTTTCTCCACTCGAGATTTCCCGGGTCACCCCATCTGAGTACGTTTGTTGCAGATGGCCAAATTGCTCAATGAGCTTTGCTTCATAAACCGGAAGTGGTGGTCCGCTAATCAGTTCCGGCCGATCCGCGCAACGACTGAAATTATCTTTGTCGTTCATGTCGAATAGGCGGCGAATCCTCAGATTCCAGGGATTAGTGTCGACCTTCTCGTTTACAAGAATTGGCACGCGGCGATAAATCGCCGTGACCAAGTCGGCATCACGGCGGGAAAGGAAAACAGGACATGTCTTCGTGTTAGGGTTGAGTAGCGCAATTTCTTCGGGTGTCAGAGTGAATTGTCTTTGCGGATCAAACGCTTCTTGAAGGCTTCTCGCATAAAAGACGAAAGTTACAGGCAATGTTTGTCCGACGCTCCCCCCGGCAACGGTTAATAAGCAAAACCTCATGGAGGTCTTGACGGCCGGGAAAAGGCGATCCTTGTTGTCGAACGCCAGAAACGAAACAAGACTTTGCGACTCAATTATATCCTCAAAGAAGAGGCAGGTTGTCTTATCTGTAGCGATTCCGGCTTGCAGAACACACCCCAATCGTCCATTACTCGAGATCAGTCGGCGATTCAATTCAGCAAACAGTGCGTACGTATTCACATCGCCATGACCACACAATGGATACAGACCTGAGGTCCTCACGAAGCGACTCTCACATTCCGCCTTCCTCACTGCTGTTAGATACGACCGATACAAATAGGGGTCTTCAACTTTGAGCGCCTCAATCATCGGCTGCCTCTGCGATGACGTTGTGGCGTTGGCAATGGCCGGACGGGATGCCGCGAAGAACTCGTCTTCCTCCAATTTCAGGCGCTCCCACGGTGGATTGCCAAGCACGACAGTGAATCCACCTGAGGCGAATACTTCCGGAAACACGAGATGCCAATGAAAGAATCGATACTGGTCGGCAAGTCGTTTTGCTTCAGCCAGCAAATCGTCCGGCAACATGCCACCCTGAACAAAGCTTTGCAGGTGCCCTGTTGTAATTCCGAACACTTCGCCAATTGGCTGAGCGGCCTTTTTCTTTGCCCTCTTCGCTTTCGATGTCGCCGGAGTGGAGTCCGCCATACCAAAGAGGTCAGCGTGCGCTTCGGAGATGGAAGCACTCGTCGGAGGTTCAGCCGAACCGCCTTCTGCCGTCACTGGGTGTGGAGGATTAACGAGATCCTTCTTGATAACGAAGGCCGCACACCAAAGATCAGCCAGGTCATTCGCCTTTTGGAAATCGTAATTGGATTGCGCCGACTGGAAGGCGGCTTCCTTGCGATGAATGTCTTCAGGCCGGCTATCTGCAATTTCATCAATCGCAACGGCTGTGTTTCGGAGCTTATCACGGAGCGCGGCATCTTCCTTGGCGAACAATCCACCAATTCCTTCACGTTCCTTTTTGTTTCGCTTTCGCAGCTCTGCGCACGCATCGGTGTTGTCGCCTTCAATTGCCTTGTAAGCATCATCAGGAATGCCTTGCGCTATGAGTTTGGGTATCGCGCCGAGCAGACTGTTGCCAACGCGAATGTGATGATCGAGGAAAGAAAGCGGTTTGCCCGGTTCGAGCGCTTCGAGCCAGAGCGAGACGCGGCACAATTCGGCGGACATCGGATTGATGTCCACACCGTAAAGGCAGTGCCCAACCACATCGCGCAGCGCCTTGTAGGTTTCTTCAGGACTCGGTTCGCCTTCGCCCGAGCGCGCCGCAGCAACGTGTTTAGCCAACCGATGCGCGGCAGCAATTAAGAAATGACCCGAACCGACAGCGGGATCGCAGATCTTCAATTTCAACAGAGCGTCGGCTGCGGCTTTGCCTTCTTTGCCCTTGATGGTTTGAGCGATTACCGGTTCGAGTGCCGAATCGAGCAGGCATTGCACCAGCGAATCGGGAGTGTAATAGCTGCCGGATGTTTTCCGTTCGTTGCCTGCGGCGGTTTTGAGTTCAAAGGATTCGGCATCCGGATTGATTTCCGGATGAAGTTCAAGCAAGCCTTCGTAAATCGAGCCAAGTTCTTCCGCGCCTAAATTTTTGTAATCCACCGCCCGACGCACGCTGCCGTCCTGAACAAATGCGAGTGCGCGTATCGCTTCGAGAAAATGCCGATTGGAAATCAGGCAATCGTTGATGTCCGGCGTGGATTTTTCCGCGTTCCAAAGAAAACTTCCCAGCGCTGGAAGCGCTAGTTCGGGACAGCCAGCGTCAGAACCGAGCTTTTGGGTGACCAATCGGAACACGTGCCACAAATCAGGATGCGGCGTTCCCGCGCGACCGGGAGAGAGTTCGCGCAGGCTGGTCGTGGAATAAAACTCCTGATACCGCTTCCGAGCCGCGAGCGCCGACTTTTCTTTTTCGGGATCATCTTTCGGCAGCGGCGGATGCAAGAGTTCGCGTTCCTCCGCCACGAACAGGAACAGCAACCGGTAAACCTCACGGAGAATTTGCTGGTAGAAACCCTGGGTGCTCAATTCGCCGCTCCGCAGCTTTTGCCGGAGCTTGTCGTTGTTCGGATGCCTGTAGGAAATAAACCCGCGACCGAGCGCGGAAATGGCGGCCTTCACTCCGGGCCGGAGATTTTCCAGCGCGCGGAGACCTTTGTCTTCGGCTGCCTTTTTCCATTTTTCCAACCAGCACGATTGAGGTGGCGCGCCTTCGCGCTCCAGTTCAAAGCGGGATTGGTGGCAAACAAGCCATAGCAGCAAAAATTCGGAGAACAGGTCGCCATCGAAAATGGCCTGCAAATCCCATTCGACATACGCCAAGCGCGTGAGCGCGACATTGTCGCGCATGAGCCGAAGCGCGAAACCATTTGAGAGAATCGCCCAAAGAAAATCTTCCCGCGCGTTGAGTACCTGCTGAACCAGCGAATGCGGACTGGCCTTTGCCGCGCCGACAGCTCCGGGCGTGCGGGTGTCGAGTTCAACGTGCGTGCCGACGAGGTGAATCGGAACGTGCTGCCAGAAATGCGAGATCGGAAACGATTTGTTATTCAGCTCGACCGGTTTGGCGGCCTGAGGCCGGCCAAATCCCAATTCTTGCAAGAGCGGATACAACCACCGATCGCGCGTGTCAGTCGTTGTTGATTCGCCTTTTCCTTTCGAAGCGATAGCGCGGTTGAAATTTTCCCAGCAGCCCTTGAGGCGACTCCAACTGCGGTTCACCTGTTCATTCAGTTTCTCTCCTTCGGCCAGGTGGTAGCTGACTGGTGCCAGACCTTCGACCACTGGTTTAGGGAGAAGCAACTGCTGAAGGAAATCGGGTGGAAGAAGTCCGCCGGCAGAGGTGATTGCTTGGAAAGTGGTCTGGCGCATGGTGTCAACGGCGGGTGTGCGCCCGGATGCGGTCCGCCAAATCCAGAAGCTCCGTTATGGTTCGATCGTTTTTTGTGTCGTTCACCCGCCAGGAACAAAGGCGAAGGGGTGACTTGGGATTGGTCGGGTCTTCATGGTCCACGGTGGGAATGTTCCAGAATTGGCGCTTGTAAACTCCCCTGCCATTGGCAGCCTCGTCGTTGGTCCACTTACTGATCAACCGCCAGTCGAGAGCTTCTCCACTGAAGAAATCGCGGCCAGCCGCCTCAATCACGGCCCTGTAAATCCGCTCCTTATACGGACCTGCCGTGATGTTCTCGTAGCCGCGCTTGCGATCTCGTCGCACGTGTGCGCAAGCCTTGCGATGCAACCATCGGCAAAACGCAGCTTCCTCGACGCCTTTAGTGCGAAGAAATTCTGGGAGTGGATGTTTACGGGCCATTAGCTAAATCACAATTTCGGAATCGGCAAAAAGATAAAAATGCCGAGCACGTCAGGCGGATTGCTTTCGATGCGATAACTGCCTTTGCCGCCAGCAGCAGTTCGAACTCGGCGGTGTGCTTCCAATAAGGCCGCGCCACGTTGTTCGGCAAACCTGCCGAGCGTTGGCCGGATTTTTTGGATACCGTCTCTAATCCGGCTGAACGCGTTTGCCGCGAGATCGGGCGGCACGTTTGCATCCGGTTTGATCGAGAGAAGCTTCTCGGCATCGGATTCCGCGAGCCACTCGGGATTTGACGAATCGCCAGTGAAGGCAACGAGCATTGAATCTTCGGCCAACAAGTTGCGTTCCTCATCTCCCAGCTTGTTCACGATATGAAATCTCAAGCGAAGCAGGAGCAGTGTGGTGGCAGTTGTGACAGCTTTGGTTCTAGCAACTCCCGCGCGTCGCGCAACGCCGCCGATCGCGCGGTCGAGAGCGGAATTGAACATGAAACTGGCGAGACCTTCGACAATCGGATGGGTGCGGTACAAATAAAGAACACCCTTCGCTTCCGTTGGTTCAAAAGTGGCGCGTATCTTCTCGATACCGCCAGCAGCTTCACGTAGAGCTTTTGAAGTCCCCGTGAGATCGGCTTCCAACGGAAGCGAAGCGTTTACGACCGCGCCGGATGCCAGGAGAGAAGCGCGCATGAACTCGGCGAGTTCCTGCGGGGAACCGATGGCCCGTTCGGTGGCCTCCAGTTCCTGGGCCACTTCCTGAAATTTGATAGACTCCTGCGCGAACATTGTCCGCGACCGTTTCTCTCGATCAGCGACGGCATCCCATTCCTCGTGCAGCCGTTGTTTTTGCGGCCGGAAAAATTCCTCAAACATTGTCATCTGCTCGGCTGGTGTGCCGACGCCGACATTCGAACGAAGCAACAAGCCTTCAAACACCGCGTTCACGACTTGTTCGCTGTCCACCGGAATAGGAACAGAGACTCCAGTGTCCTTGCGGATCTTCACATGCTTGCGGAGCAGAACGTCGAGCACGATGCCGTCAATCTGATTGTCCGTGCCGTAATAAGTCAAAACGCGGACTTCGTTTTTTGCGTTCTTTTGACCGTAACGGTCCACGCGGCCTTCACGCTGTTCGTGACGCGTCGGATTCCACGAGAGATCGTAGTGAATCACAGCGTCGAACTTTTCCTGAAGATTGATACCTTCACTGAGACAGTCAGTGCAAACGAGCACGCGCTGGGAAGCAACTGCGTCCGTCATAGCCGCGATGCGAGCCGAACGATCGTCAGGCGCAAGCTGGCTCGTAATGCTGGCAACTTCGACGCTTTTGTTCAGGCGAGAACGAAGTTCGCTTGCGACGTAGTCGGCAGTTTCAATGAATCGGCAGAAAACGATTGGCTTGAAGCCCTCGCTCAAGAGATCGGCAACGAGAGCAACCAGTTTCACCAGCTTGTTGTCCGCATCACCTTTGAGTTTGTCTGCTTCACGGGCGAATGAAAGCAGCCGGCCTCTGACGGAGTTGTCACCGTCGGCTGGTTCCGGGTCGGCACCAGGATTCACATCATTGCCTCCGTCGTCACCATCTTCAAAGCCGTCGAGCACCGCTTGCCGACCAATTTGATCGGCTGAACCTTCGGATTCTGCTTCGAGTACGCGTGAACGCTCGCGCAAAGTTGCAGCCGCTGCGGTGGGACTGGAAGCCATTGCCCGCAGCAATGAAAGAGCTGACCACCAGCGAACGCGCTGACGGAGCACACCGCCTGAATCATCCCGAACGGTTTCACGCGCGTAGTCCAGAACCTTGTTGAATAGCGCGCGATAGTCAGAACTCAGGATGTAATGATCTTCCTTGTCCTTACGCTCCGGGAACGGAGTGTCGTGATGGAGATAATGGCGGATATTTTCGCGTCGGCGTTGGACGAGATGCGCGGCCACTTTCCTGCGCAACGGCTCCTTTTCCGGACCGCTCAGATCCGTCGGAAGATTCAAAAACTCTTCCTTCAATAAACCAAGCAGAGCGCGAAAGTCTTCTTCGTTGCCGCTGTGCGGCGTCGCCGTGACTAGGACGAGATGACGAGCGGATTTTTTCGCGAGTTCCTTCAGTAACAGGTATCGCTGATGCGCGGCTCCACGCCCGTCCGCACTGGCTGCGCAACCGTGGGCTTCGTCCACGATCACGAAATCCGGACAGGTGCGGAGAAAATCATAACGCCGACTTTCCGATTTAATGAACTCAGTCGAAACGATCGTGAAAGGATAGGCATCGAAAATGGATTGATCACCTCGCAGATTTTTTTCCAAACGACGTGCTGTGCTCGAAAGAACGAGTTCCGCGAAGATATTAAACTTCGTTGCCAGTTCCTGCTGCCATTGTTCGGCGAGGTGAGGCGGGCACAAGACACAGATGCGCGTGATCTCCGCACGGTCAAGCATCTCACGGGCGATGAGGCCCGCTTCGATGGTTTTGCCGATACCGACATCATCCGCGATCAGAAGCCGAACTGGATCGAGCTTCAATGCCATCATCAGCGGAACCAACTGATAGGGTCGCGGCTGGAACGCCAAGCGTCCGAAACTGCGGAACGGACCGGCGCTGGAGCGAAATCCGAATCGCGCGGCGTCCCGTAGCAAACGGCAGGAAACGAAATCGCCGAGGTCATTGACTGTTGGCGGCTCGAATGAAGCGGGTTCGACCTTCTCAAGGGCCGTATGAATTCCAGCGGTTTCCTGTGCCGTGCCCCCCAACGGGCGCACAACCAGGAAATCTGGTCCTGATTCGGGCAACACGACCCATTCACGCCCACGCGCTCGCACTAATGTTCCAGTTGCGAAGTTCATTGGATGCCCTTCAATCGCCGTTTGGACGTGCTCGCAATTCACCAAATACTGACGGGTGCTCTTGGATTCGTCGTTCCCAATCGTCCCGGTGATGGAACCGAATTACGTTGATGCCTTGTGCAAGCAAGCTTTTCGTTTGCGCTTCATCGCGGTGCTGGCGTTGGGGATAATCATGCGGCGGACCGTCCACGTAAATGAACGTGGGGTTAGAGCCGAGATACGTGAAATCTGGGCGCGTCAGGTATTCGGGATAATGTTTTTGCGCGCGTGTTGGAAGTGTGAGCAAACGTGCATTGAGAAAATCCAACCACTCACGCTCAAGGTCGGAATCACACATCGCCTTCAATCCAACGAGATGATCGGCGCGCGGCTTTTCGACCGGTGAGGGCTCCACTTCGACGTTGCGCAGTTGCATGAGCAGATCCCGAATCAAATGGCGATCGAGGTTTTCATGGTCAGTCTGGTTGTAATAGCTCAACAGACAATCGTAGCAGGCTGCCTGGCAAAGTTCGTTCGCGTGCTCCGCTTTGCCGAGGTCATCGCCTGTATCGGGATTGAAATGACAAATCTCCAACGCGGTGCGAGCCACGCGCGGCCAAGCGGATGGAACTTCCACCAGTTGTCGCAAAACACCCGCGCCGCCCTCCGACGCCTCGTAAATCAGCAAATGGCGACGATCGTCCCGGCCCGGCAGCGGATCCGTCGCCAACTCTCCGTCTTCGAGTTGGAACTCGACCTGGATGGCGCGCTTCAACACAGCCTCAAGCGTCGCCATGGTCTTCAAATCGTGATCCCCCGTCAGTGACAGAATCATGCTGTTCCGACGATCCTGGACATACGGAATCACGCGTTGAATTCGTCCCGTCACTGGTTCGTCGTCATCATCGGGTTCCATCGCGCGTTTGGTCCAACGCCGTTTTTCAACGTCGAGCCAGAATCCAAGCTCCTCTTTCCGTGCGCGTCTTGACCAACCAAGATTGATTCTCCAGATCTCGGCGGCGTCTCCATATTGAAGCTCCGCCAGAACATTTCCGTTTTCCGCCAGCCGGGACGAACGATAGAGCGGACGCCCATCACGCAGAGCGAATCGAACTCCGGTCTTAAGTTCATAGCCGAGTCGCAGCCGTTCCTCCTCATCACAACTGATGCGTTGACGGCGTCGCGTGACGACATTTTGCAGTCGAAAGAGATTTGGCCAGATTGCCGCGGCTTCGTGGACGGCACCGCAGTGTTCACAATTTGACGGACCCGGCTCCTGCACAACCGGATGGAGATAGCCGCATTCCGTGCAGACGATCAGTTTGCTTGTGGGCAGGTCGCCGGAAGTTTCGTCGCGCAACGGCATCATGATGCGGCTGACCTGGTAACGAGAGCCTTCGTGATAAATCAATGCGCCGGGACCGAACTCGGAAATGGCGAGGAATCGCGGCCGCGAGATGAACTCCTCATCGTCCTTCACCGCACGCCGGCCGGGAATGAATGCGGAAAGAGGCAGTCGTGGGAAATTGTATCCGGGCAGGAATCCTTCGCTCGCAAAATAACGATAGCTGTAAAAATCGGATTGTTTCGAACTGCGCTGATCCGTGAGCAATTGAAGCTGCGCTTCGGCTTCCTGACGCAACCGTTTGGCAGCTTCGTGGTCCTGATAACGTGACGGATCGGCAATGATCCGGTTCTGTTCCTCAAATTGTTGCCGCGCGGTACGATACAAATAACGCCAGCGCTGGAGCGCTTCATCGAAGGATTTGGGAATCGCTCGAATGACTTCGTCCAACCAGCCAGAGGAATACCACGTTGTTCGCTTCAGCGATTCCGCCATTGCATCCAACAAACGGCGCGCCTTCTGCCGGGCGTTCTCCACAGCAACTCGACTCTCAATTTTAAATTTCACGTCCGGGAACAGACAGAGCGTCGGATTCTCGCCGGAGATTTCGAGCAGTTCTCCGGGAGTGCTGCCAAGATCCAAGCCTGTTTCAGCGAGCCAGATCGCGTGGATATGCGAGCGAATCAAATCTTCGTTGCCGATGTCCACTCTTGGCGTCTGCACTTGGCCAGCGACCATGAGCGTGGGACGGCGGAAGAAGTATTGATCGTGCGGGCTGCCGAACGAGCAGTAAGCAAAAACGAGCGCGGGCTGGCCGGATCTTCCAGCGCGGCCGCTCCGTTGCGCGTAGTTCGCGGGCGTCGGCGGCACGTTGCGCATGTTCACCGCGTTTAGATCCTTGATGTCAATGCCCAACTCCATCGTGGGCGAGCAGAATAGAATCGGAAGTTTACCGGCTCGAAATTCCAATTCGCGCTTTTGTCGAATATCATCGCGCACCTGTGCCGTGTGCTCCCGAGAAAACACCCAACGCATTTCATCAATCCGGTTCTGGTAGAGCTCGACAAAGAACTTATTCGGAGAAAGTCCATCGGCGGGAACGTTCGGCATCCGAATCCGATCATGATAAGCCCGTGTGCCATCGCCCGCGCGCCAGATCAGCGAGCCCGAATTGATGCGGTATCCGGGTACTGGCGCCCGCTCGCCCTTGGGGCACACCTCGCGCAAAATGTTCGCCTGACGCAAACCTTCAAAGAGCGCCCCGATGATTACGGTTGTTGCGGCGACATCCGGCGGAGTCTGTCCGCGCCATGTTTGTGGTGATCTCAAAAACAAACCGAAGCCACTCAGGGCGGAAATGAATGCGGCGTTCTTCTCCTGTTCCGAATCGGATTTGCCGCAGGGAAACATGATCCGGGCCGGTTCCAGGTTCTCGCCTTCGTCAAATGACCAAGGTTCCCGAAGTTCTGCCGCGCTCGTCCGACGAATGCTGTCCTGAATTTCGGAATTGAGGTAATCCACTTCGATACAAAGCTCTCGCCGAACGAAATCCAGCAACGTCGTCAGGATCACACGTCGAACCTCTGCCGAGGCTGAATCGAGTTGCGAATGGAGCGTTTTCCAAATGTCGGACGCGCTTGCGAGTGCATCCAACTCTGCGTAATCAATCTTGATGAGGCCGCACTGTTCCAGGTTTGGAGCATTGATTCGCCAACCACGGCGCAAATCTCGATACAGACGGTAGCCGAGGACATTGCGCAAAGCGCGATCGACCTTCTCGCGTCCGAAGCGGATGGTCGGGTCTGCGGCATAAGCCTCGAACGGGAGATCCAAAGCAGTTGCAACTTTTTGGGCAATAGTGTCGTCACGCAGTCCTCCATCGCCGGCGGCTTTGGCTGCTTTGAAAATGGCGGCCCGCAGCAAGCCTACTTCAATAAAATCGTTGAGATGTCCCGACTGTAGCGAAGCGTCCTGACGATTGTCAGTGAAGCTGAGGACTTTTCGAGCTTCCTTCTCAATTGTCGGTTCGTTGTGCAGCGCTGCTACGGCGGTAGTCGTGAGAATGGTCGTTGCCGTGCTTCGTCCTTCAGACCCAAGCGTGCCGACCTTTGGAAAATCGGACCTCTGTCGCGCCGAATGCGAAACGCCGCAACCAGGACAGAACAACAGCGGCGCAGGAATAAACGCGAAACCGACTCCGCCTTCGCCAATCGTGCCGTCCGGCTTGACTGAAACGAATGTCGGAATCCGGTCTCGACGCGACGCAATCACCTGTCGTTTGCCATTCCGCTCCTCAACCCAGTCCGGCGGCAGTCGGTCAAGCCGAGCGTCGGTCTCGTGATCGCGAGGCCATGGTCTTTCAGGATCGTAGTAAAGAAATCCGATGGAGCTCTTGCCCCCTTCGCTTTGGTCGTGCGGATCGCGAGCAGCGAATCGCTCCTCACTCGTATCTTTGTCTCTCGTGATCAAAACGGAATAAAAGTCCTGTCCGCATTCACGGCAGAAGCAAAGTGGGAAGAGCAATTTTGCTTTATCGTCAGGTGAATAGACTTGCCCACTGATCGTGAGATAACGCTCACCAGGAGCTTCGGCAGTGGAATAAACGGTGTCTCCGCGGCTGATGAATTGATGCAGGCGGAATGCGAACAAGGGAAAGCCGGTTCGCGGATGTTTGATGCGTGTTGCACCCGCCATGAGCACACTGGCAATCGCGTTCGCACAGGCATCCTCGGATTCACCGGTCAATTCTGAAAGTCGTTTGGCCGCGCCGTTTTCACCAGTGAGCGGGAGAGGCTTGGAACGGATCAGCCGATTGGAACCTGGTTCTGGTTTGACCCCGAAAGTTCCTTCGACCCAGCGAGCCACGGGATTGGCTATAAATTCTTCGTAGCTCCGGAATTCAGTTTTGCTCGTGGAGACAACGGCTTGGCGGACGCTCTGAACATCTCCTGCATTCGCATCATTTATCGCCGTCGTGGCACGCGTCAGAGTCTCACCGATGATGTCCTTCGAATTCACCGTGACCCCAAACAACCGCGAGGCCGAACGCGCGACTTCAACCTGCTGATCCGACCATGAGCCTTTGCTTGCGAGAGTGGCCGAGGTGCCAACGCACTGGAGCTTTGGTCCGGCGAAAAGTTCTCGGATGCGGCGCAGCAGCAAGGCGACATCGGCGCCCTGCCGACCGCGATACGTGTGAAGTTCGTCCAAAACCAAGAACTCCAAGCCATAGGCCGCCCTGATCAATTTCTGTTCGCGAGGACGCGTCAGAATCAGTTCGAGCATCACGAAATTTGTGAGCAGGATGTCAGGAGGATTTGCGATGATCGCATCGCGTTCTTCATCCGATTCCTGGCCAGTGTACCGATTGAAGCGCACCGGCCCTTTTCCGGCGGGGAAACCTTTATTCAGGAATTTGTCCAATTCATTGCACTGACTGTTCGCCAGTGCGTTCATCGGATAGATAATAATCGCCCGTATGCCTTTGCCAGGGCCGAGCGTGAGCACACGATCCACAACAGGAACGATGTACGCCAGGCTTTTGCCGGAACCGGTGCCTGTAGTCAGAACATAATTATGTCCTTCGCGGGCGTGGAGGATCGCCTCCTCCTGATGCGCGTGTAGTTGAAGCGAATTACCACTGCCAGGAATGTCCGTTTTGTCTTTGCGAAAAACCGGGGCGCACTGTGGGTTCAAAATGCCGGCCTGAACCAATGCTTCAATGTTCCGACCGGACTGAAAAGTGGGGTTGAGTTGAATCAGCGGGTTCGGCCAGAAAGCCCCTGAGGCAAACAAATCATCAACAAACTTCTTGAGCCTTGGATTTCGGACGGCAATGAAGCTGGCGACGTACTCGTGGTAGTCCCTAATCAGTCGTTCGCGAAAATCGAATACGTTCATAGCCTAACGCCCAGCGCAAAGACGCCTCAGAGGGATGGGCAACGGCAATCGCGTGAACAGATTCTCAACTTCTGATTGACTTCCCACCACGCCACCAGCAGGGCCTGCGCTGAACAACTTGGGCGGGATTCTGGCTAATCTCGCAATAATCCGCAAGGCCGCGTTGATATAACGCGTGATGACGGCTTAGACAAAACGGGATTTCGCGAATAGGTATAATCCAAGAATGTTCCCCGTCCAGAAACGTCACAGTTTCAGCAAAACTCGCGCCTCGTCAAATAGCTCGTTTTCGAACGCACTTTCGTAAGCAGCCAAAACGGTGGCCTTCAATCCCAGTCTAGCCCCGGTTTTCTTCCAAGCAGAAACAGCTTTAACTGCACCGCGCAAAATCGCTTTCGCTTCAGAGGCTTTGAGGCCAAAGCGCGGCGCAACGGCGAGTGCGCCTTCGATAGTCGGTTCTTCGTTGTTCTCGCTGAGCGGCATTTTATTTACACGCGCGCGGTCTACCTCAGGCACGGGGTTAATGTCGTAAGCAGGCGAGAGTGACCAGCGACCGGGCTCGCGCATCAGAAATCCATGATTGCGGAAGTGGTCGTCGTAGTTGCTGGCGAGCAGTGAGAAAAGGAGACGACGCCAGAGTTCGCGGAGATCGCCGGTTACGTCGTCCCCAAACTGCCGTATGACATCTGCAACCAGCGTGTAAGCACCCGGATTGTCTGGTGGGAGCCCCATCAGTGTCGCAGCGGAAACGAAGGGAATGCGTTGCGTACCTTCGCGATCAAACCGCGTGATGACCGCAATGCTGTGTTTACTGACGGAAACGAATCTGTGTTCGACGACGCGAATGCCTGCTTCTGCCGCCAACGCCAGTCCGAGGATTTCACCTGCGGCTATGTCGCGCGTATCGTCGGGCTTTGGGAATTTGGCCAACGCTATCCGCCCGTCGGGTAAGGCTACGGCGGATTTCGGACGCGCGCCGCCAAGCGGCGAGCCAGCGCCGAGAAGAAACTTCAAGTCTTCGGTTGTCTCAGCATCGGAATGGATGGCATCGACGGCGCGCAACAATGCTTGGAGTCGAACGAGCGGCGGCAGCTTACCAGTGGTTGGCGCCAAGAACGGGCCACTTTGGTCCGCCCGGAATCGCAATGCGCCCAACCGGGAGCTGTCATCCAGCGCAAGAACGTAATCGAAGTCGCGGTATGGCTTTTGCGCAAGCACCTTTTTTCGCACCGCTCGTTCAATGAGCAGCCGTCCCCAACGGTCGGGACCACAATCGAGCATCGCGCCAAATAGCGAACGACCGTGTTGCATGCCGGCTCGGAGCGGAAGGGCAGTGGGATCAATTGCGAAAGCCCCTTCGCGGTTCAGCCACTCCGGCACATACTCGAATGAAACAGCGGGGCCTCGCTCAGCCGCGTGCAGTCTTCCGACCAGGTGAGTCTCGTCTCGCCAATCAATGTGAACTTCCCAGCTCATTTGCGAGGGCGGCGAATACGTTTTGGTAACCGGCGTTCATCCAAGCTCAACGCGAGAGCGTCGCTTTCGGGCGCGGCGAAATTCGCCAAGCGATCATGCAATTGAAGCACGAAAGCAGCCGTGGCGAAAGTGCCGAGGGAGACAGTCGGATCTCCGCGCTCCAACCGCCATAACGTGTCGCGGCTGATAAAAAGCCGCCCCGCCATATCCGCCGTCGAAATGCCGCGCTTGCGCCTTGCGACAGCGAGATCTCGGCCCAACTTCCCCAATGCATGGGTCACCGGCAATGGAACAGACTGCTGTTTTGGCATGAGACAATTGTCTGATATATCAAACTCTATGTCAATAATTGTCTGGTATAACAGTCGTAAAAGATTATGAATCTTAAGAGGTGCAGTTTCATGATGTTTTGCAAACGTCAATTCCGGTCGTTGTAAGCTCCGGCCGCAAAACTGAGTTGCGGAAAATCAGTACGGCAGCGTGAACAGTTCCAACCTCAAATCGGGTCTTTTCTCCCAGATTATTTGCTCCGTCTCGCTCGTCAACTGTGTCCAAAGATTCGGCTGCAATGCGAGATTTACCTGAATTCTCAGCTGATCCCATCCCGTCACACGACCAGAGCAATTAGGAAGTTCCTGTGCGAATTCCAGACAGAACGCGCCGTCGATGTAGGCGACTTTGCGGACCATGAACGGAAGTATCTCCCAATTCGGTTTCCGCATATTCCAAAGTATGTTCGGCAAATCGCGCAACCAAGGCGTTGGCAGCAATGCGAGTCCTGACGGAATTATGATGGCTTTCGACCGAAAGAATTGTTCTGCCAACCGCAAGTAGTCGTGCTTTTGATCGTCGCCGAGGACATGAAAAGCAGCCGTGAGCAGTTGTTCGGATATGACAGGTCGATGCCCTTGTCGTAGCAGCAGGGCTCTCACGTAGTTTGCGGAAAAGGTGTCAGTCAGAAATTCGTTCATTCAATTAGTTTGTTTGACGCGAAACTCACCTCATTTGGCAGCCAATTGGAATCCCGTGCTGAAATGGATCACACCAAACAGCAAAAAGGGATTGAGCGGGCGCGCAAGCAGGCGCGTGATCGTGAGAGGGGGCACGCGGCGTGAAGGAGAGCACGCCAAGGAAAGCCCCGCTCAATCCATTTTTATTGTTTGGCAGTATTTTCACTTCATTTGAAATTTGCTCTTGGCGAAGCCTGGTGAGGCGAACCGATTCACTTTTTTGGAAAGGAATCTCTTTCTGTGGAGCTAATAAAAGGTGGAGGGAATCACGGAGGTGGTCCCGGGAATGAAACAAAATGCACGACGATCTGTACCAAAAAGCGCGCGAACTGTTGCGCCGGAATCCCGAAATGGGAAAAAAGAAGCTGGGCGACCTGCTCGGTGTCAAAACGCCGACCAGCCGCCGGTTGATCGAGCGTTATCGCGGCGAGACCACTGGCCATAACACCGGCCATCCGGTTTACGAACGCGTGCGGGAGCTGAAGGACAAGCAGCCCGACTGGGGCGCGGTGAAGGTTGCACAGGCGCTTTCGATAACCCTCGATCACGCCAAGCTGCACCTCGCGCGGTGGATTGGAGCGCAGTCGTTCTCCGGCTCGAGCGAGCAATCACCAACGACCGGCGCTGCACCCGAGCCGAATCCCCCCAGCGGCCCCGAATTGCAGGACACCGTGCGCGACGGCACCCGGGACCTCGCCTATCGCGGCACCAAGGTCCACTCGCTCGAAGATTTGCTTGTCTATGCGCAGGTGGACGCCCGGATCTGGGAAGTCGAAAAATACATTGTCAATCGGTGGGAGGTAGGCACGAAGGTGGGCACGGAAATTCTCACCGCGCCGCTGTACCAGTTCAAAGTGTGGCTGCGCCGCAAGGTGATCGAGCAAAATGCCAAAGAGCTCATGCAGGGATTGCTGGACCAATTCAAGAAGGAAGCCCCCGTGCGCCCAGCCATTCCAAAACGAAACACCGGCGCCGGAATGCTCGAAGTCTCCATCATGGATCTGCACTACGGAAAATATGCCTGGCGCGAAGAGTGCGGACGGCAATACGACCTGGAAATCTGCTGCGAGCTGTTCTGGACCGCGCTGGAGGATCTGCTCGAAAAATCCGCGAGCTTCAAGCCGGGGAAGATTTTGTTCGTCGCGGGCAACGATTTCTTCAACACCGATGTGCTCGGCCGGACCACAACGTCGGGAACGCCGCAAGACCAGGCCGCCACGGTCTGGCGCCAGAGTTTTGTCGAAGGCAAGGCGCTTCTGGTCAAAGCCATTGATCGCATGCGCGAACTGGCGCCGGTGGACGTGGTGTTCGTCAACGGAAATCACGACACGCAATCGGTCTTTTTCATCGGCGAAACCGTTTCCGCCTGGTTCAGGAACACTCCGGGCGTAACGATCGACAACAGCCCGACCACCCGCAAATACGTTCACTTCGGACAGAACCTGATCGGGTATTCCCACGGACATCTGGAGCGCCATCCGATGTTGCCGTTACTTATGGCGAATGAACGTCCGCATGCCTGGGCGCAGTCCCGGCACCGCGAATGGCACCTCGGACATTTTCACGTCAAGAAACACAAAATGTTTGTTCCAGCCGACGACCAGCAAGGCGTGCTGGTCCGCATCGTGCCGTCGCTTTGCCCGGCTGATGCGTGGCACGCCTCCATGGGCTATGGCGGCAAACTGGCTGCGGAAGCGTACTATTGGGACCCGCAGGACGGTTGTGTCGCCACGTTCACCCATTCACCTGTTTGACATGCACGAATCCCCCGAACTCTTGCGCTTTCCAGTTTACGAACCGGCGGCCCGCGACCTTGTGCTCGGCGAACGCGAGCTGCTGCAACACGTGTTGATTCTGGGCGCAACGGGAAGCGGCAAAACGTGTCTGCTCCATCGCGCCATTGAGCAGTTGTTGAATCGGGAAATCGGCTTGCTGATTTTCGACGCGAAAGGGGACGACACCGTCGCCCGCATTAAATCGCTGGCAAAGTCCGCCGGGCGCGCGGACCAACTCGCTGTCGTCGGCGAGAACGGTGACCACTATTTGAACTTGTTCCGCCCGTTGCGCTCGCTCGCGGACGTGGACCGGATGACGCGCCGTCTGCTGGCGGGTTCGGAAAAGATGGGTTCCGAGAACGCCTACTGGGACGAGTTCCGTTACGCGCTCTTTGATGCCGCTTTGACGTTGCTGGTGGTGAGTCACGAGCGCGTGCGCTTCGGACCGGCGATGGCGCTGCTCCACGAGTGGTTTTTCACATCCAAAAACAACACCCCGGCGCGCATCCTTGCCGCAGTGGATCGAGCCGCCCGGTGTCTGACAGAAGTGTCGCCGGCCGAAGCGCGAAAAATTTCGCAGGCGCTGGACACCGTCCGGTTATGGGAAACGCTGGACGACCGCACGCGCGGCAATGTTCAGAGCACGCTGCTCAATGCGTTGCGGCCGCTGTTGAGCATCCCGGCGGCGCAGTGTTTCGAGCCGCGGGGCCGGCCGGTGTTTGATCCGGCCAACATTGCCAAGCGAAGCGCCGTCTGTGTCGCTTCATTCAACGCCACGCTGGAACCGAAACTGGCCGGACTTTTCTTCCGCATGGTGAAGGACGATTTCCTGCACGCCGTGCAACAACGGCGTCATGAGCGCCATGCGCTGTGCGGCATCGTCGCCGATGAATTGCCGCTGCTGGCGGCCGAATCGGACGCGGAGGCGCTGGCGACCATCCGTTCGCGCCGCGGATTTTTCATCGCCGCCAGCCAGGGACTGGCCGCGCTGGACGAACGCATCGGCGTCCGGATGCGCAAGGCGATGGTGGCAAATTTCGGTTCGGTTCTGTTCCTGCGCGGCCGCGAAGAGGAAACGGATTTGCTGGCGGCGGTGAGTTTGGGAATGCGCGAGCGGACCAAATCGGTCCGCACCATGGTGGAGGAAGGCTCGGTGCTTTCCCTCAGTTCCGAGAAAACGAAGGAGAAGGTTCTCGCGTGCCCGCCGGGAGAACTGGGCCGGCTCGCGCCGCACGAAGGATTTGCTGCCGCCCCCAATCGCGAGCGGTGCGATCTGCGGTTGACGTTTGTTCCCTGGTTTGAAGAGCGGAAACAAAAACGGGCGCGGCCACAGTTTGAGGACCCGTTCTCCGTGGAGCACCTGAAGCGGCTGCTGCGGGCCGAAGGATTTCGGGAAGAGATGGACCCGCAACTTTTCGAAGCTGCGCTCCGGATTTGCAAAGAACAGGAGCGAGAGCAGCTCGTGGAATATGCGAATGGATTTTTCCGCGCCTATGCCGCGATGATCCCGCGCGGATTGGAAACACTGCCCTCACCGTGGCTCAAGGCGCTGCCGGGAATTTTGTGCGCCACGCGCGCTCCGCATCGCACGCACCTGCCGTACATGATTTGCGAACTGGCGCAACGCGAGGGCCTGCTGCTGGTCCGCTTTGTTCAGGAGGCGATGTGCGAATTGAATCATTCACGCACGACGGCGTGGGACAGAATCCGGGTTGTGCTCAACACTTCACTTTATCCCTCGCGCTGGCGGCCGTTGCGGCCGCGGCACCAGCGGCAGATCCAGACGCGCTGGCCGGAACTCAGACCGGCCAGCGACTCTGAAATCGTCTGATCAAAGTCTGAACATTTCCTTACCCGTTGGCTTGCTGATGCCCTCATGCCGCGACATTTGTTTCAGAATTTGCCTGGCCTTTTTCCGAAGCCGATGCATCTGTTTGTCGGACTGATGATACCTCGAAAGCCGATTTCCATCGAGCCCGCCTGATTCGAATTCGGCAATAACCTCACGCATCTGGGGCTGTTTACGAAACTCCTGCTTCAATTGATTCGCCAGTTCGCCGGTCGTTTCTCGAAGAGCGATGTCGCGAACAACATCAATGGATGTGGTAGGCTCGATCAAATTGCCACTCGCTTCCTGCAAATGAAGCGGCACGTGTTCGCCGCGCCTGAGCTGTTGTTTGAATTGGTTGCTTATACAGCTTTGCACGACCGCCTGAACAAAGTTGAAGAATGCCTTCATGCTTTCGAGATGCCGCACGTGTGTACGGCGCCCGGTACCGGCGCAGTCGGCTTCCCTAAGCAATAGTCCCACGGCTTCATTCACAAATTCCATAGGCTCGCGAAGTGCGCGAAGGCGCTGGCCTGCTGGCCATACGGCCAATCGGTCCAGTCGTCGGCGCGCAATTTCGGCAAGCCTTTGGACTGTTTCGGGTGTTGATAACGCCACTACCGCGTCCCGGACAGATGCAAACGAACTGTAAGGAAGCGGATTCGGCCCAATATTTTGAACGACTGAAGTTTTCATCGATTTTTTTGTTTGGCGCGAATTTGCTTCTCTCGGTCTCATTTCAAGTGTTCCGCAATACGTGTCTACAGAAGCTGATATGGGAAGCGCGTTATTGACGAAGTTTGCGAGAAGCATGGATACACCAGTGAGTGGCGAACTCCGTTTACCAACAAACGGAACGCGACTTCGCTGTTTAGAAGCCGCTGTTACGGGCACCGCATCCAACGCGTTGGCCCAGGTTGAAAAGGGCTAAAACGGGATGCTCGAACTGGCGGCGCTCGGGATCTGTGCGATCGGAATCATAACAGCACGGCCCAAAATTATTGTTTGTTTGCCGAGCCTTGTTGCGCGGCGAGGAAATCCAGAAAGCGAAACATATCTCCGACGTGAAAAATTGTTTTTCCCTGACGTGCGCGTGGATCGCGCAGATTTGCCACGCGGACATGTGGACGTGCAATCCCGTTCTTTCCCAACATAGAATAAAGTTTGCCGTGTTTAAGCCCTGTGAACGGACACACTTTGCCGTTGGGCGGTATCTCGGTCCACTTATCGGGGTAACATTTTTCGGTTTGTTCTGAGACTTGGCTGGTGAGTTCAATTTTCATGAACTCTTGTTTGACCCCATTTTCGACGGTCCATGGTTACGAGCGTCTTACCCGTAATTCCGCCAGGAGAATGCTTTGGGTATTTTAGTTGCCATCCGCGTCCCCAAGCAGCGAAAGTGGCTTAAGCTTCAGCGGCGGCAACGCATTAATTTTTTCGCTCAACTGGGAAGCACTCAAGCCACGGATGAATCGTGCAAGGCGGAACAAGCCTTGGTGACCAGTATCGCGGGCGAACGCGAGCTTCAGAGAAGAAAATTGTAAGTCCCGATAACGACGGTTCAGAGGGGAAGTTGAAGCTCCGGGTTTAATGCCAGCATCCTCGATGAGACTTCGAAAATATGCACGCAAAGTCGAATCGTTCGCACCGAAATACTTTGGTGTGATTCGGCTTGAAAGACCAAGAGCTTTCAGGCGACCCAGATGGCGTGCCAGCACCGGATGCAGTGGCATGATTATCATGTCGGAACCATTACTTCGGCAGTTCCAACTTACGGTTTTCGCGGTGAAATCAATGTCGTCAAATACGCGGGTGGCTGCCTCGACAATGTCCATTGCGCAATAATACCCGAACAAAACAAGAGTGCGGTTGTCAATCAGTTCACCCGTATTCGCGAGCAGTTGTATCTGCGGCAACGTGAACGGCACCGGTGCGTGTCTTGGTTGAACATCTTTCAAATAGTTGTCGGTGGAAATCGGGCTCACTACAATGAATCCCTTCTTTTCTGCAGCCAGAAAGGAAGCACGAACGGCTTGTATGTGTTGATTGATGCTGGAGTGCGAATAGCCCTTACCCGCAAGGAACGATGGTAAACCGGCGAAATCAGCCGGTCGCAGAAGATGCATGGCAAGGTCCGGTTTATTGCCCAGAAATTCAAAGGTGTGATCAAAATAGCGTTCAAGTTTCGCGTGGTATTTTGCGTCACCCCCGGCGTTAGCAATCCAATCCCGGGCAAACGGTCGAAAGGACGGCAAGGCACTCACCGATGTTGCTGCGGTTGCACTAGGTCTGACTGGAACGCCGTCTCGCGACCGTTTCTCAAAATCATCGGCAATTTTTTGGGCCGCTTCCCGGTTTGCCTTAGTCATTGCCGAATCGTCGGGTTCTCGCATGACGCCGGTGCTCTTACTGAAGGGTATTCCCTTTGCATCGCGCCAGTGTGCATACCAATACGGGCTTCCTTTTTTCTTGTGAATTGAGGCCATAAAATCTTTTAGGTTGAGTTGGAGTTGGAATCTTCTATACGGTGGAAACGGTGAGATCCGGCAGCCATTCAATCCATTTCCTCAAGTCTTCCACGTTAACATGGTTGTAAATTCGCGCGACCGTCGAAATGGATTCTCCATCCCACCGGCTGAACCGAACTGAATGACCGGTCAACAGAGTCCATTCCTTGTCCGGCGCCCCGGTGCGCTTGAGGTCGGTGGCAAATGCATGCCGAAGCGAGTGATGCGTGAGCAAACAGATTTTCCGTTTGTTGGGTTGCGGCACTTCGATGGGATCGATTCCCGCTTTGCGTATGAAATCCACAAAGTCGTCGGAAAGGTTGCTGATGGGTCGCTTTACGAGGGTAGGAGTCACAAATGCGGAATCCGGACACATCGCCCTGACAACGAGGAGGTGTTTGTAAAGAACCGGGTGAAGTGGAGTTTTTATGATTTTGGCCTTCTTCTGCCGACGCCGCCGGGTCTTCTGCGGAACCCAGGTGATAATCCGGTTCTCGAAATCGATTGCCTCCCACTCTTGGCTGCGCGCATCGTTCAATCGCATTCCGCAGTAGTAACCGAAAAGTGTTACTGTTTGCCAATCGATCGACTTCGTAACCCCAAGGACGAGGTTAATCTGAGGCACCTCAAACGCTTGACGCTCATTGGGCGTCTCCTCCAGAAAATGATCGTCCGAGACGGGGTTGATCACGACCAGCGCCTGAGATTCGGCCTCGCCGAACATCTCCCGCAGAACATGCAATCTTTTATTGATGGACTGTCCGCTCAATTTCCGTGCCGTGAGAAAATCGACGAGATCGTTCACGTCCTCTTCATCGATTTGAACGATAGGCGCATCAGCGCGCTTTCCAATCGCGTTGTACGTCTCCTGGCAACACCGTTGCACCTGATTGCCATAACTCTGGCCAACCTCCTTCAGCTTCCCGTTCACCCAGCCATCGAAATACGTGCGCAACGTCACGCCGCTTTGTTCAGCTTGGATTTCGTTGGTTCGATTGATCAACGCCGCGAAGCGCTTCCGCAAAACTTGGGAACGCTGGTCACCTTGCGCGATCCGCTCCATCTCCAGTCCGAGTAACTGTGCGCTGCGCTTGTTGTCCTGTCGCTTGCGCTTTGTGTCCGCGGCATCAATTCCCACCGGGCTGTGCTCGATGCCACTGCTAACGAAGTGACGATTTCCCATCGCGTCAGAATACGCAATATACCATTTACCTGCCTTCTTATGAATGCTCATACGATTTACTTTCTGGTAACATTTGGTTTTACTGCCAACACCCGCTGCTACCGACGGATGAAATCTGGATAACACTCGTTTTGGTTTGGCCGGTTTTTGCGGCTTCACCGGTCGGCCTAACGAATGAGGAAATGGAGGAATCCCGCATATTGCTCGTAGGCGAAAGGGATGATATTGCCTTTCGTTTCAATTGGCGGAAACCGTCAAAACACGCGGTTTTATTTGGCAATCCTGGCACTAACACCGCCTTGCACTCTCTGCTGAGATAAAAAAGGGATAATGCTTCTGAAACGGTTTTTTTGGATTTAAGGGTTAAAGGGGATTTCCCCGAACCACGGACACGCGTCTCGATCCGCGCCGACCCAAGTGATACGATTCTGCAACCGGCTTCATTGTAACGGGTGGCTGCTTCGGTGCGGCTAAACTTCGGAGCTATCACAGCGGAGGTCAGAGCGAGCCACGGCGCCAACCGTAACCCAAGACAGTTAAGTGCGACGCCGCTAACGCAGTTATTAGATTTCATATGACTTTCCGTTGGGTTGTTGATCGTGGTGGTTGGCGGTGTTGAAACAAAGATTAGTTCCGTTGTGCGGACCATACGAAGACAGCGGCAGCAAGTTCCTGCGCGAAGAGGCAAATGGTTTGTTGTTGCGCGGTGGGAAGATCAAAGAGGCTGCGCTCCGGCCCAAGCGCAATCCACGGCGACGGCGGCACTCGTTGGCCACGGCAACCTGGAATGTCCAAGCTCAGACTTACGAGTCGGCTGCACCGATGCCAAAGATTGCGGGTGTCTTCGCCGTCTGACCAAGCAACGAGTGCGTGCAGTAAAAACTTCATGTTTGGGCGAAGGATGGCAATCTGCGCGCAGCTGGACTGTAGAGAGATCAGATATTTAGCCTCGGGCACCCCGACGATCATGCCGTGCCTCTGATTCAGCTCCGGCAGAAGCCGCTGCATCGTCTCCGGTGAAGGGGGGCGAAATTCAAAGCTCGCCTGGTAAGCGGTCGGGAGAATGCAAAACCGCATCGGGTTATTGAGGAGTGGTTTCATAAATGGTTCGTTGTAGGGCCGGTTCTGGCGGCAGCACTTTCTCTCGGCCACTTTTCCGCCCGCGATTGTTTGTGTCCTGTAAACTTGAGATGCGCCGGTCTTTACTGGCGATTTTTGTAGCAATGAGCCGATACCCGTTATTCACTGCTTGGGCTTGGCCCTCCTTCTCAATGTTACTGGGACAGTCGACTTTTTCGAGGAACAGGGCCTTCAATCATTCTCTCCTTGATCTGTGATCAACTCACCCTCGTTGCAGATCGGGCATCCGCAGTTCGAGACCTTGCGCCCGAATTTATTGCAGTGAGGGCACTGGTGATTTCCATTCGGCGATGTATCCCGGGTAAAGCGCTCGCAGCAGTCGCTGCATTCATACAGAGTCACGGCCTCCGAATCGTCGTCGAAAGTTTCGCCGCAATTGTCGCATTCGTATTGAGGCTCCTTCTCGTCCACCTCAGGAGTTGGTGAAGTTACCGGCGTTTCACCAGCGCCTTTGGATTCAATTGGCGCCGATCTCCCAATCTCGCGATTGCCGTCAGCGGGGGTGCCGTCTGCGTTTTCACTTTTTTTCGGCGCCAGAGCAGCCCATTCCAAAAAAGCCGTGCGCACGTCGAGTGTCGCTTTTTCCCATAAGTCGCGCAGATGATCCAAGGTGACCGCCGCATCAGTGGCCGGCTCCGACGCTTTAACTTCCGGCTTAACCTCAAGCTGGCTGTAAATGTCCCCTGCCTGGAGCGGACGGGCTGCAGCCTTCGCGGTCTCCATGGCTTTTTTCAAAACCTCAGCCCGCTGCTCAGCCGGGAACGAGAGCAGGGCGCGAGCGTGAGCCTCCTTTTGGATGTCTCCATTTGGAGACACTTCCTTGGCAACAGCCGCCGCGTCGATGAGCCGATACGCATGGGCTCTTTTCAACTTCCACCGCGTGAGGCAATAATCTTCAAAAGTCGGGAACGCAGGCTTATACAGTTTGTGCGCGTTGATCTCGGCGAGCGCCGAGCCACGATCGACGAATGTATATAAAGCAATCCTTTGCTCCAGCTCAGCGAGCCGTCGATTGTTCTCCTCCGGTGAGACTGCAGTGGTGGAATCACTCATGACCCTTTCCTCCCGTTTTTCTCCCGAAAATGCAGGCGGACGAGCCGGATAGCTTTGTCCAGCCACTCCTCGGCTTCGCGAAGACCGAAAACGTATTTAGTGCAGTAGAAACGTTGGCAACCTTTGGTCCGCCCCCCCAGCGATTTTAAGTGTCCTTTCCTCTCCCATAGCTCCACCCAGTCCGGGTGCGCGCCGAGAATCTGAGCAACCTGAACATCTCCGCAGATCGCGCCAAAGTCGCTTAGCTCCAGTTTTATTTGTTCACTCATCGAGATTACCTCCTGAGTTAGCATATAGCGTGGAGTGCGCTTTGTTGGATAAGAGCGTGGTCTTGGTGAAATTTATTTTTGGGCCCGAAGATTTGTAAATTGAATCGACCGAATTATAATGGTCCGCTTTTGGCCCTTCCGGAACACGTTACAAGCGGCGGGAAAAATCGGTCTTCGTTTTCTTGGTACCGCTGGAACAGGAAGCGGCTCGGGTGAAGAATTTACACGCTTTCAAATGCCTGTGAAGGCACGACTGAACGCGCCAATGCCGGATAGAACAATGGAGCAATCTGTATCTTTATTTTTCGCGGGAACGTGTGAGCCATACCAGACGCGGTTTCGGACTTTCCAACGATTCATAAATTTTGCAGAATTGCGAAATGAATCAGACGAGCGGTGGTGAGGGTTCCGCAACTGTAAGAGATGCCTATTTTCGACTGTCGGAGGATAAGAGATCATACCTGTTGGTCAAGGAGGCAGAGGCCGGATTGTGTTTTCAATAGGCCTCGTTCTGGCGGGACTAGGCCTGGCTCTGAATGTGTTGTCCTCCAACCCAAGTATTGGGGCGATTCGTGTTTCTAAAAAAGAGGGTTTGATTGATTTCTCGAATTTGTTTGGTAATCCGAGTCTTTATGTTGTCGTCCGCACGTTGGAAGGGCCGCAGCGTTTGGATACGAAAACTCCACGCCGGTTGGCGGCGGACTTGTCTGGTATGCGTACGAAAAAAACAATTTTCGCGTCTGGCGGAACCAGGATTATGTGGACGGCGCCTGGAGCATCGTGCTTTACCCGGACTTAAACAACGATCGTCCGGACATCACGCGGAATCCGGAGGACGAGGCGTCGCCTTGGGCACAACGTGGTGCTCCGTGCGCGACCAGCCCTAACACAGAGTTCGGATGTTCCTATTACGCGCCGGACACGAAAATGACTAGCCCAGCGATTATTCAGCTTCCGTCCTATCAGATCACGACCAACGCCGCGCCGGGCTACCTCGACGTAACGGTCCAGGCCACCGATGAGTCTGGCATCCACTGTATTGGTGTTATTAAGCCGGGCGAAGCAAGCTGGACCTTTAGCCCAACCCAACAGCAACATCCAACGAGTGCTTCTTATTCTTGGACAACCCGCATCACCAATAGCGGAACGCTTTACGTTTTTGCTGTCGATAATTGTTGGCCCTGCGCAAGACCGGCACAAAAGAGAACGCCCAAGATAGCCAACAATCCGGATTCCCGAATCAAACTAGCTACAACGGCAACGATTTTTCCGGTTTCGATATTCACCTAAATATCATCCCCACATCAACCTTCCGAGTCAGCAGATTGAAAGCGACTCTTGCAATTTGAGCAAGACAAGTCCGCAAAAACTTGTGTTAAGACTTCACCTTTTAAATGCGGCACACCAGGATGGCGTCCCGGTCGTGTTGACTCACGGCAAAATGTTACCGAAGGCTGGAGCCGTTAGGGCATCGTTGCCTCACGATTGAGGTTACCGAGGACAGTAAAGAACTTTCGCAGTTTGGTCTCAATGTTTTTCTTGAGCGCAAACGGATCCAAGAGCGCGTGTTCAGTTCTCAACCTGGCCTTGGTATCTTCGGCCACGTCCGGACTATCCAGCAGTCTTTGATAAGGTGTTTTGGGTTGGGCTTCGTAAATCCGCTTGGTCTTTCCGGCCTTCTTTTCCCGCTTGATCAGTTTGAACGTCGGTTTGAAGTGGTTGGTGAACTGACTCCATTCCTGGCTGTAGAGCTCATTCATTAACGGCACCAGTTCCGGATGTCCAAAGCGGTCATGCCCGAAGAGTTGACGCACATGCGTCCAGTTCTTCTGCTCGCAGTGGGCGTTGTCATTCTTTCGGTATGCCCGGCTGCGCGTCCAGGGCAACTTCACTGCCCGCCCGGTTAAATGCCGGTGCAATGCCCAGTTGAGGAACTCCCCGCCATTGTCCGTGTGGAAGTCTTTCATGACATACGGCACGGTTGTTTCCAGTTCCCGCAACTGTGTCAACACGGCCTCACCACTCTTGTTCCAAATGGCTCGGTTCTCGGTCCAGCCACTGAAAAGCTCAGTAAACGTGAGGGAATTAACATAATCGCCTTCGGTGGTGTCATCGCAATGAGCCACAGTGTCGGCTTCGACCGAACCGGGTCGGGACGTGTCTGGCGGCCCCGAACGAGTCGGCACCGCATGGCGCAGGATCGTGCCCGGACGGGTGGCGCAGATCCCTTTCTTGAGATGCTGAAGGCGCGACGGACGCAGCAAACGGTCGATCTGCGCCGGACTGATCGCTAAAAGTTTTTCCTTAAAAGCCTCGGGGAGCGGCGCCGTACGCCGCTCGTGATGTTCCAGCCATTGGGGCAGCGCCGCCTTCAGCAGCTTGCTGCATAACTGATCACTGGCCAGCCAGACTGCTTTGAGCACTGGCAACACTATTGCCCGATCGTAAACGATTTTTGGACCGGAGCGCTTGAACGGAGTCGTGCGCAGCGGCCGATTTAAAAGCCGCACTGCGGCTTTGCGATGATAACCGCAAGTCGCGCAAAACTCGTCCAGGATGACCTGCTTGTGCTTCCGACCAGCTCGTTGATAACGGCCATGGATGCGGGCCAAAGCCTCACGTTTGGCAGACAAACTCATACTCGGGATTTGGGTAACCACGAATATGAGTCAACGTATCAGCAAACCACTCGTCCACCTCCCAGCCACGGTAACATTTAATATGAGTCAACTCGCCGGTAGTCATTCGGAAAAAGTCTAATTGACTTTCCAATTCCAAGGTTCTAAATGGACCCGTAATGATTTCACTTACCAATCTATCGGCTCAACAATTGCGGCGCGCAGCGGAAATTAAGGAAAAGATTCAGTCATTGGAAGGTGAATTGAATGAAATTCTTGGCTCGTCAGAACCCGTTTCGACAGGGCTTCCAAAACCGAAGCGCAAAATGAGCGCGTCGGCCCGAGGTAGAATTGCCGCCGCTCAAAAAGCACGCTGGGCGAAACTCAAGGGAGCAAAATCGGCAATTGATCCAGCTCAAAAACCCAAACGTCGCATGAGTGCTGCCTCCAGAGCAAAAATTGCCGCTGCTGCCAAAGCGCGTTGGGCGAGGGTGAAGGCAGCGAAAAAATAACGCCTCTTTCATGAGTCGAAAAGTTGATGGACTCATCATCGCGATACGAAAAGAAATTTGCGGATTTCATCCGACGTTGCTCGGAAGCGAAAGCGAACGGTGTTTCACAGGTAACGGTCGCCTATCCCTGGGTGATTGGAGACAACTACGAAGAAATAATTGAAAGTTTATCTCGCCTGGCAGATGCGGGGCTCTCCTTGCACATCGCGGCTCGCAAAGATTGGCCCAGCCAAAATTAGCGACTAAATTCAACCGCTCGTTTCTCGGAAATTCAATTGTCAGCATCGTGTTGTGGTGGGAAAATCAAGCGAGAAACCGGGCTGACAATGGATACCAACAAAGATCGTTTTCCCCTGCTGCGCAAAGTTCTCAGCGCTATCGGCCTTCCTGCGGAAGCCATAGATGATATCATCGAGCGAATTCTCGATTGGCTGTCCGCCAAGGACGAACCGGCAACCGGACCTACTGTGCTGCCGTTCAAGGTGCGGGATGATTTTCTTTCGAATGCCGAAATCAGCTTCTGCCAGGTATTACGAGTTGTCCTCGCTGAACGAGCACTCGTTTGTCCCAAGGTGAATTTAGGCGATTTGTTCTTTGTTTCCACCGGTGACCACCGGAAAAATCGGGCGCTGACCAACCGGGTAGATCGCAAGCACGTCGATTTCCTCCTTTGCGAGCCGAAAACTATGCGCCCGATCGTTGGAATCGAACTGGACGACCGAAGCCACGACCGAATCGACCGACAGGTTCGAGACAAACTGGTCGAGGATGTTTTCCACGCTGCGGGCCTGCCTTTGGTTCGATTCACGGCGAAGTCAGGTTACGCTCCAGGCGAGGTCGAGGCGCAGATCATTGCATTCTTAGTGGAACCGAATGCGACCGGCACGACCATGGTAAAACCCGCGGAGGAGACCATTCCATCGACTGATTCAAACCCACGCTGCCCCAAGTGCGGTTCGAAGATGATCCTCCGCACTGCCAAATCCGGCGCGATCTCC
>Ga0134128_10000620_pt1 | contig 48722 bp, 38 predicted proteins | sample KB31754_FD_96462 | JGI IMG/M metagenome (GOLD analysis project Ga0134128, IMG submission 96462) | Terrestrial soil microbial communities with excess Nitrogen fertilizer from Kellogg Biological Station, Michigan, USA - KB3-175-4 | ecosystem: Environmental > Terrestrial > Soil > Unclassified ...
AAATAGAAAACACTTCCGATGGTTCAACAGATGATATCCTGGATTTTTCTATCACTAAAAACGTAATGACATTATTGATCAGTTCTTTGATCATGCTATTGATGTTTACCAGTGTAGCTAAAACATACCAAAAACGCCGCGGACAAACAACCAAAGGCCTTCAATCGTTTATGGAGCCGCTTATTATCTTTATAAGAGATGATGTGGCCAAAAACTCTATCGGCGAAAAAAAGTATGCTAAATACATGCCTTATTTATTGACAGTTTTCTTCTTTATCTTTTTAAATAACTTATTAGGCTTGGTGCCAATTTTTCCGGGTGGGGCTAACTTAACAGGTAACATTGCTATTTGCGCTGTGTTAGCCACTTTCACTCTGTTGATTGTATTGTTTAGCGGTAACGGCCACTACTGGAGGCACATCTTTGCTATGCCGGGCGTTCCAATTCCGGTATTGATCATCTTAACGCCTATCGAGCTTATTGGCGTAGTGCTTCGCCCGTTTGTATTAATGATACGTTTGTTTGCAAACATTACGGCAGGCCATATTATCGCATTAGCCTTTTTTAGTTTGATATTTATTTTCGGAGAAATGAGTAGCGGTGCCGGTTTAGGCGTAGCCGTAGTATCAGTCTTATTTACCGTATTTATGGGCTTTTTAGAACTATTGGTAGCGTTTTTACAAGCATATGTATTCACATTGTTATCAGCGATATATATTGGTGCAGCGGTAGAAGAAGGCCACGGACATGATGATCATCATGCACACGACCATGCTCAACCTGTTTCACAAATAGATGTAGTATAAAAAATTAAAAGCTTTTGCCTGTTTCGTAAAACAGGTGTTTGTTTAACTAATAAAAAATAAAAAATGATGTCAACTGTATTATTAGAAGCTGTACAAGCACACGGTATTGCCGCTGTGGGTGCAGGTGTTGCTGCTTTAGCAGCTGGTTTAGGTATTGGCCGTATCGGTGGTTCAGCTCTTGAAGCTATCGCTCGTCAACCTGAAGCAGTAAACGACATCCGTGGTAACATGATCTTAGCTGCCGCTCTTGTAGAGGGTGCTGCTTTTTTCGCCATGGTAGTTGCGCTATTAGTAGTGTTCAAGTAATTGAAAAATGCGTTAACGGTTGGTTAGCGCATTTTCCTTTTAAAACAACGTCATTCCGAACTTGTTTCGGGATCTCAAAAATAAAATAAAAATAGATGCTGAACCAGGTTCAGCATGACAAAATATAAAAACATGGAATTAGTAAAACCCGCGATAGGCCTAGTATTTTGGATGATAGTAACTTTTTCTATCATCTTGTTTGTGCTTAGAAAATTTGCCTGGAAACCTATTCTAAGCATGATCAAAGAACGCGAAGATTCTATCGACAATGCTTTAAAAGCAGCTGATAATGCGCGCAAAGAAATGCAGGATCTTAAATCTGCTAACGAAAAGATCTTGGCAGAAGCACGCGCAGAAAGAGACGTAATGTTGAAAGAAGCACGCGATACAAAAGATGCCATAATTAATGAAGCAAAAGGCAAAGCGAAAGTTGAAGCCGACAGAATGGTTGCACAGGCCCGCGAAGCTATCAACACAGAAAAACTGGCAGCTATTACCGAATTAAAAGCGCAGGTAGCTACTTTATCTATTGATATTGCAGAAAAGATCTTGAAAGAGCAATTATCTTCTGACGAAAAACAAAAAATAGTAACCAGCAACCTTGTAAAAGAAGTTACCCTAAACTAAGATGTTAGTAGCCACCAGATACGCCAAATCGCTTTTACAGCTTGCCAACGAAAAAGGGCAGTTAGAAACCGTGTTTTCTGATATGCAACTCGTTGCTAAGGTGTGCCATGAAAACAAAGAATTTATCAGCTTCTTAAAAAGCCCGATCATTAAAACCGATAAAAAGGTTGCCGTGATAAAAGAAATCTTTGCAGGGAAAGTAAGCGATGTTACTTCGAATTTTTTAGTAGTTCTTACGCATAAGCGTAGGGAATTATACATGGAACAAATTGCAGATGCGTTTGTAGAAGAGTATAAAAAACATAAAAATATTTTAACTGCTATTATCACATCCGCCTCCGGTATTGATAGCACAGTTAAAGCAAAAGTTTTGGAATTAGTAAAACAAAATACAAACGGCGAAGTTGAGCTGGTAGAAAAAATAGACAAAGATTTGATCGGAGGTTTTGTGTTACGTATTGGCGACAGACAGGTTGACGCCAGCATATCACGCAAACTGAACGATCTAAGAAAAGCATTTACAACAACGGCAAACTAACTTTTAAATTTTGACCTTTAAATTTTAAATTAATAAGAGATGGCAGAAATTAAACCCGCAGAAGTATCTGCAATTTTACGTCAGCAATTAGCAGGCTTTAAATCAGAAGCTGAACTGGAAGAAGTTGGCACCGTACTACAGGTTGGTGACGGTATTGCCCGTATTTACGGCTTATCAAAAGTACAAAGCGGTGAGCTTATCGAATTTGAAACAGGCTTACAAGCCATCGTTCTTAACTTAGAAGAGGATAATATTGGTGCCGTACTATTAGGCCCAAGCGTTGGTATCAGCGAAGGCTCTACCTGCAAACGCACAGGTCGTATCGCTTCATTAAAAGTGGGCGAAGGCATGTTAGGCCGTGTGGTTAACACACTTGGAGAGCCTATCGATGGCAAAGGCCCTATCACAGGCACTACATATGATATGCCGCTTGAGCGTAAAGCTCCGGGCGTAATTTACCGTCAGCCGGTTGCCGAGCCATTACAAACCGGTATCAAAGCAATCGATGCGATGATTCCAATTGGCCGTGGCCAGCGTGAGTTGATCATTGGCGATCGTCAAACAGGTAAATCTACCGTTGCTATTGATACCATCATCAATCAAAAAGAATTTTACGAAGCAGGTAAACCTGTATTTTGTATATACGTAGCCATCGGGCAAAAAGGAAGTACAGTAGCAAACGTACAACGTACCTTAGAAGAAAACGGCGCAATGGCTTACACAGTTATTGTGGCTGCATCAGCTTCTGAGCCTGCTGCTATTCAGTTCTACGCTCCGTTTGCAGGTGCTGCTATCGGTGAGTTTTTCCGCGATACCGGCCGTCCTGCATTAATTGTATTTGATGATTTATCTAAACAGGCAGTTGCTTATCGTGAGGTGTCATTATTATTGCGTCGTCCTCCGGGACGTGAAGCATATCCGGGCGACGTGTTTTATTTGCACAGCAGATTGTTAGAGCGCGCAGCTAAGATCAACGCATCTGACAGTATTGCCCAAAGCATGAACGATTTACCTGAATCAATTAAAGGAATTGTAAAAGGTGGTGGTTCGTTAACAGCGCTTCCTATTATTGAAACACAAGCGGGTGACGTATCTGCTTACATTCCAACAAACGTAATATCTATTACTGACGGACAGATCTTCTTAGAGGGTAACCTATTTAACGCAGGTGTTCGCCCCGCAATTAACGTAGGTATCTCAGTATCACGTGTGGGTGGTAACGCTCAGATTAAATCCATGAAAAAAGTTGCCGGCACATTGAAACTTGACCAGGCACAGTACCGTGAGCTTGAAGCCTTTGCAAAATTTGGTTCAGACTTAGATGCCGCTACAAAATCAGTACTTGATAAAGGTGCGCGCAACGTAGAGATCTTAAAACAAAATGCATTCTCTCCATTACGTGTTGAACAGCAAATTGCTATTATTTACTGCGGTACCCGCAACTTATTACGCGAAGTGCCTGTAAATAAAGTACGCGAATTTGAGAAAGACTTTTTAGATGTATTGGAACGTAAGCACAAGAATGTATTAGACGGTTTAAAAGCAGGCCAGTACACAGATGAAATTACCAACACATTAGAAGAAGTAGCTAAGGAAACCGCTAAAAAATTCAAATAATTTGACAATTCGACAATGAGCTAATTAATCATCTAATAGACTAATTGCCATATTGACTAATTAAAAAAAGATGCCAAATTTAAAAGAAGTACGAAATAGGATAACATCGGTTGGGTCAACCATGCAGATTACAAGCGCCATGAAAATGGTGAGTGCTGCTAAACTAAAACGTGCACAGGATGCCATTACACAAATGCGCCCGTATGCTAATAAACTGACCTCTATTTTGCAAAACCTGAGCGCAAGCCTGGATACTTCTGAAAACACATTTGCCCGCAATACCAACGGAGAAAACGTATTATTAATTGTTATTTCTTCAAACCGTGGTTTGGCAGGTGGCTTTAACGCCAACGTAATTAAAAAAGCCTGGAGCTTAATTAAAAACGATTATAAAAGTTCTTCTAAGGTTTCTGTATTATGTATCGGTAAAAAAGCAGACGATGCTTTTAAACGTACAGATCACCGCATTCATGGAACAGACTTACCGCATCACTTAAACGAACTATTCGATAAACTTTCTTTTGATACGGTAGCGCCGGTAGCCGAAAAAATCATGCAGGCTTTTGCGCACAACCAATTCGACAGAGTTTATTTAGTGTACAATCAATTTAAAAACGCAGCCGTGCAACAAACAGTAGCAGAGCGTTTTTTACCAATAGACACAACTACCTCTGCAGCTGCGCAAGGCAACAACAATGCAGATTATATCTTCGAGCCTAACAAAGAATACATTGTAAACGAACTGATCCCAAAATCATTAAAAATACAATTCTACAAAGCTTTACTTGATTCGGTAGCATCTGAACACGGTGCCCGTATGACAGCCATGCACAAAGCAACTGATAACGCAAAAGAAATGCTGCGTACGCTTAAAATTAGCTACAACAAAGCCCGTCAGGCTGCTATTACCAACGAGATTTTAGAGATTGTTGGCGGCGCAGAGGCATTGAAAGGTTAGAAATCATTTCATTTTTTATTAGAAACACCTACTGTTAAGTCAATATCTTGGCCTTTCAGTTAGTTTGGAACTGGTAAAATCCTAAATAATAGGTTCTCCTTCCAATTATTCCACAAGAGTATAAAATCGAGGGTGGGCGGTTTTTTATAGCCGCTTCAATAGCCTACTTTTGTAGTAACCATACAATAGCGTGCATTTATTTTTTCAATTAGTAAAAGAAAGTATTTTGTTTGCCTCGCACTCGTTGCTGGCAAATAAGCTGCGTACTTTCCTTTCGCTGTTAGGCATTACCATAGGCATCTTCGCCATCATCACCGTGTTCACTGTTACAGACAGTTTGGAAAATAATATCCGCGGCAGCATCGAATCGCTGGGAAATAATGTAGTAATAGTAGAAAAATGGCCCTGGGCTTTTGGCGGAGATTATCCTTGGTGGAAATACATGCTGCGCCCAACTGCCAGTATAAACGACCTGGAAGCTATACAGCTAAACTCCAAAACAGCCGAAGCCAGCGCCTTTCGGGTAGACACTAAAAAGCGCGTGCAATATTTTAATAATATGGTTGAAAATGCCACCATATCGGGTGTATCGGCAGATTATAATTTAGTGTCCAATTTTGAGATAGAACAAGGAAGATACTTTACGCAACTGGAATCCGACAATGGAAAAAATGTAGCCATACTGGGCAACACGTTTCAAACCGGTTTGTTCTCGCCCGGCGAAAACCCATTAGGTAAAGAAGTAAAAATGTTTGGCAGAAAATTCACTGTGATAGGCATCGTAAAAAAACAGGGAGAAAGCATGATGGGCAACAGCATGGATAACCAGGTAATGATACCGCTTAATTTTATTCGTAATATATTAGATGTACGTGCCGAAACCAATGAGCCTTACATTGCCGTTAAAGCAAAAGCCGGTGTCAGCAATGAACAATTAAAAGATGAACTAACCGGCCTGTTGCGTAGCGAAAGAAGATTACAACCGGGCACGGAAGACAGTTTCGCTTTAAACGAAACCAGCGTATTAAGCAAAGGCTTTGACGGCTTATTTGATGTAATTGGCACCGTAGGGTGGATCATAGGCGGATTTTCTATACTGGTTGGCGGCTTTGGTATTGCCAACATCATGTTTGTATCGGTTAAAGAGCGCACAAATCTTATAGGCATACAAAAATCATTAGGTGCAAAAAATTATTTTATTTTACTGCAATTCTTAAGCGAAGCTGTGTTCCTGTCATTAATTGGCGGCTTGCTGGGCTTGCTGGTTATATGGATCATTACGCTTTTTGCGGGAGATGCTTTTGGCATGGAGATCAAACTAACTTTAGCTAATACAGTATTGGGATTAACCATTTCTTTTTTAATAGGCATCATATCCGGTTTTGTACCCGCATACAGCGCAGCGCAATTAGACCCGGTGGAAGCGATAAGGCAATAATCAGGTAATAGTGAATAGAAAACAGATCAATAAATGAAACGTCCGCTTATATTAAGTATCATCTGTGTGATAGGATTTCTTTGGGTTGTTATCACATTTCCGGGAGTGTTCTCTCCTTCGGTAAAAAAGCTGGGCGTATTTATGCCTGCTATTTATGGATTAATTGTAGCAGCCACCTTTATTTCTTTTATAGGTGTATGGCATCTTAAGCGTTGGGGTATGGAACTCTATGTCATTAGCTTTTTCAGCAAGATGCTCTTCTTTGTACTAACCAAATCATTCGAAATAACCAGCATACTGGGCATAGCTTTTTCTCTTTGGTTTATGATAACCTACCTGTTCTTTTATAAAAGAATGGATGTAAATCTTTAAAACGCTTAATACGTAATAGTACCCGAAAGCGTATGATTGCCCGCGCTGCCGCTAACTGCAATATTGGTAAACGTAGCTACATTATAAGGAGCTGTGCCGGAGGTTACCACATTTACCAAACCTGTTGATGCCGTTGAGCGCGTATTATTGGTATCAGTTAGTGTAAAAGAACATTTAGCAAAAGTTACATTGCCCGAAGTGATTTGATAAGTGCCATAGCTGGGCGCTACCGTGCCCGAAAATATGATCTGAACTTCAGGGATAGCATTTGTACCGTATGCAATTACACCATAATGGGCAGAATCTTCTTTAAAAGAAGCGTGTGTTAAGCCTGTTGCAGCAATCCCGTCTATGCTAAACGTGGTTACCGTTTGCGGTGTAGTATTGGTAGAAGTAGTTGAATCTTTTTTCTTACAGGCAAAAACGATAAGCAGGATAATACTGGGGAGGATGGATTTTTTCATGTGCTGATACATTGTTTTTATGTGGTATGCTAAATAGCCTGATTTGTGTTCAGCAAACCAGGCTATCTATATGTAAACTTACTGAAAAAAAACTACCAGCCCAAAATCCAGGCAAACATAAGCGGTGCAACAATAGTAGCATCACTTTCTACAATAAACTTAGGTGTAGTAATATCTAATTTACCCCAGGTAATTTTTTCGTTAGGCACAGCGCCTGAATAAGAACCGTAAGAAGTAGTAGAGTCTGATATCTGGCAGAAATACGACCAGAAAGGAACATCATGCCATTCTAGATCCTGGTACATCATCGGCACTACGCAAATAGGGAAATCACCTGCAATACCACCTCCAATCTGAAAAAAGCCAACGCCTTTTCCGCCGCTGTTTTTGCGATACCAGTCGGCCAGCCAAACCATGTATTCAATACCGTTTTTAACTGTGCTTGCTTTCAATTCGTTTTTAATCACATAACTGGCAAAAATGTTGCCGGTAGTGCTGTCTTCCCAACCCGGGCAAACAATAGGAATACCTTTTTCAGCAGCAGCTACGATCCAGCTGTCTTTAGGATCGATCTCATAATATTGCTTAAGGTCTCCGCTTAAAACAACTTTATATAAAAACTCATGCGGAAAATAACGTTCGCCGGCAGCTTCAGCGTCTTTCCATTGTTTTACTAAATGTTTTTGTAAACGACGAAATGCTTCTTCTTCAGGTATACAAGTATCCGTTACGCGATTGTAATGGTTTTCCAATAGATCCCACTCATCTTTCGGAGTAAGGTCGCGGTAATTTGGAACACGTTTATAATGCGAGTGAGCTACCAGGTTCATCACATCTTCTTCTAAGTTCGCCCCTGTGCAGGAAATAATAGCGATCTTATCCTGGCGGATCATTTCCGCTAAAGAAATTCCCAACTCGGCAGTGCTCATGGCGCCCGCAAGCGTAACCATCATTTTACCTCCTTCGGCTAAATGTGTTTCGTATCCTTTGGCAGCATCCATTAAAGCAGCTGCGTTAAAGTGACGATAGTGATGTTCTATAAATTTTGAAACCGGACCTTTGCTCATATTTTAAATATTTTGCGCAAATATATTAGAAAAAAGCGGAAAACATTTCGGAATGATTTTTTAAAATTGTGTTAAGCAATTGTATCGTGCATTTAAAACGAAACCCCCATTTTAAAATTAAAGTAGTTAGCACCAATAGCGTAATATCGGTTATATCCTAGGTGATCTATCTGGACACCCAGGCTAAAATTCAAAGCAACTTTTTTCCATGCATAATACCTCAGCCCAAAAGATGGGTTCACCAACACATTGCCTCCATCACCACGGCTTGCGGCAATTGAATAGCCCAGATCCATAGCGGCAAAAGGAGTTACTATTTTCTTTGGAAAAAGATACGTTCTCAGGTCGGCATAAACAGGAATATAAGCCACATACGGATATTGATCTATTCCAATGCCAAGCCCCAGGCTAAAATACGGATTGAACAAATAGCCGTTTACAGTACGTATTCCATAAGAATGATAATAGCTGTTGATGCCCACATTGAAATTAAAATTCAATTCCGTAATGTTTATGTAGCCGCTCTGTTTTGCATTTTCATTATCGGGAATTGTGGACGCGGGGTTGATGCGTCCTTTTACTTCTTCCCTGGTTATTTTTTCAATCTCTTCTATCCTGAAAACAAAAACGTTTTCATCTCTTGTTTTAATTTTAACCGACTGGTTAGGGATTTGTTCAATCAGCACCCCATGAATGATACTCCCGTTTTTAAGGTAAACAACATCCTGGTAAACTTTTTGTGCTTGTGTCACCATAGGCAAAAACAAGACGAAGAAAAAAACAAGAGCGAATGCGGAAAACTTTTTCATCCAATGAAATTTTCTTAAAATTATTCTTTCGTTCGCTACCATAGCCATTTTTAACAGAATAAATTATTTTTTAATAGTGAAGCTATTCTCATCAGCAAATTTTTTATCGGCTTGTTCTAGTTTTGTTAATAAGAGATTTAGTTTACTGTTGATTTTTTTAATAAAATCTTCAGAAGCCATAGAGGGATCTTCTCCCAATTGTTTAAGTTCTTCATTCGCCACTTTTTTATATGCTTCTATAAACTCAATTACCTGGTTTTTATAATCTGCATTATCAAAGACAGGAAGAAGTTTAACCTCCACAAGGCCTTTATCTATGTCTTTTACTAAATTGTTCCATTCAGCTTGGGCTTTAGTTTTATTACCCATAATAACAGTGGTAATGAACGTGTGTTTTTTTGTGTCAATATCCCAGGTAGCAAAAACTGTTTTTTCATAATAATTTTTTGCATCCTCTTTACTAAGAATAGCATTGTAGTTGATCTTAGGAACATTTGCTTTGTATTTTTCTGAAAATTTATGGCTTTCTGCATTTAAATTTTCTATTAATTTATTACGCTTTGATACAATATCAATCAACACATTGTTGTATTCATCAGCTTCGATCAATGTTAACGTATCTGCCTTATGCTTTTGTATAATATCCATCATTTGTTTCATTTGTATATCGGCCAGGCTTTTATATTCATTATAATACGCTTCAATTGCTTTTTTATACTCCAGATCATTATCAAAAGCTGGCGTTTCAGTAGCATTTTTCAACCCTTTATCTATGGCAAGTAATAGTTTTTGGTAAGTTTCCTGGCAATCTGTTTTTCCATAATTAGAACTGTTGCTTTTAAAAATATTTAAATCCATTTCCTGTTCAATTTTAGGTAATTCAGATGCGGTTAAATACACATTAAAACCATATTTATCAGCATCTTTGGAAGAAGGCCCACACGAAGATAAAATGGTCCCAAATAAGATCACAGCTAATACGCGTTTCAAATTAAGCGATACACAAGTAGTTTTCATTGTTTTTTTCATTTTTTAATTAATTTATAATATTCGAATACAAGTAATGTTTTGTTACAATTCGCATCCCTGAATTTTAAACGCTCAAATTTTATCAATGATCATTCCGTGAATGATACTTCCGTTTTAAAATAAACAACGTCCTAATAGTAGATTTTTGTGCTTTTATCAGCAAGGGGAAAAATAAAAACAGGAAAAAAAGTACATAGTAGTTTTTTGTTCAAGGAAACTTTTAACAAATATATAAATAAATGCAGGAAACATTTAAAGAGTCTTAATTTTAATGATAAAATCTGTTTCAATCCCCTAACTTTGCACAGTGAATTTTAAACTAACATCCGAATATCAACCCACCGGCGACCAACCTCAGGCTATTAAAGAGCTTGTTGCTGGTTTAAAAGGCAATGTAAAAGACCAGGTGCTGCTTGGCGTTACAGGCTCGGGTAAAACATTTACCGTAGCAAACGTTATCAACCAGGTCAACAGGCCAACCTTAGTGCTTAGCCATAATAAAACGTTGGCGGCACAGCTATATGCTGAATTAAAACAATTCTTCCCTGATAATGCCGTTGAGTATTTTGTTTCCTATTACGATTATTACCAGCCCGAAGCATTCCTTCCTACGACCGGCACCTATATCGAAAAAGACCTTGCCATTAATGATGAGATTGAGAAGCTGCGATTAAGCGCCACATCAGCCCTGCTTTCCGGCAGAAGAGATGTGATCGTGGTTTCCTCTGTTTCCTGCATATACGGTATCGGCAACCCGCAGGAATTTAGAAAGAGTTTGGTTGAAATTAAAGCAGGGCAACGCATCAGCCGAAATAAATTTCTTCATCAGCTGGTGCAGGCTTTATACTCACGCACTACCGAAGAGTTCGGGCGAGGTAGCTTTCGAGTGGTAGGAGATACCGTTGATGTCAACCTTTCCTACGCCGATTTTTCATTGCGTATTTCTTTCTTTGGCGATGAGTTGGAGAGCATTCACACCTTCGATACCTCTTCCGGTAAAAAGATCGAAGCCTTTGATGAGTATACCATCTACCCCGCAAACATGTATGTTACCGCCCCTGAAACCATGCAAAAAGCCATGCACCAAATTCAGGATGATATGATGGCGCAGGTGGCTTATTTCGAGCAAAACGGACAAGTGGTTGAAGCCAAACGCCTGAAAGAACGTGTTGAGCATGACCTTGAAATGATGCGTGAGCTGGGCTATTGCAGCGGTATAGAAAATTACTCGCGCTACATAGACGGACGCCTGCCCGGTATGCGCCCCTTCTGCTTATTGGATTACTTTCCGAAAGATTTTTTATTTGTGATAGACGAAAGCCATGTTACCATTCCGCAGGTGCATGCCATGTACGGAGGCGATTATTCCCGCAAAGTAAACCTGGTAGAATATGGTTTTCGTTTACCGGCCGCTATTGATAACCGCCCTTTAAAATTTGAAGAATTTGAAAGCCTCTTGCCGCAAACCATTTATGTTAGTGCAACCCCTGCCGAATACGAATTGAAAAAAGCAGAAGGCATTATTGTAGAACAACTCATTCGCCCTACCGGCATCATAGACCCGCAGATAGATGTGCGCCCTTGCCAGAACCAGGTAGACGACCTGCTGGAAGAAATTAATAAAACAGTTGAGCGCGACGAGCGTGTGCTGGTTACAACCCTCACCAAGCGCATGGCCGAAGAGCTTGCCAAATACATGGCAAAACTACGGATACGTTGCCGCTACATACACTCGGATATTGACACCCTGGAACGTGTAGAGATCCTGCGCCAGTTGCGTGTAGGAATGATCGATGTGCTTATCGGCATCAACCTCCTGCGCGAAGGATTAGACCTTCCCGAAGTTTCTTTGGTTGCCATTTTAGATGCCGACAAAGAAGGTTTTTTACGTAACGTTACCTCGCTTATACAAACTACTGGGCGTGCAGCGCGTAATGTAAACGGGCGCGTAATTATGTATGCCGATAAAATTACCGATAGCATGCAATTTACCATTGATGAGACACAGCGCAGGCGCACCAAGCAAATTGAATACAACTTCAAGCACAACATCACCCCTTCGCAGGCAGGCAGGAAAAAGAAAGATGCCTTCTCTGCCACAGAAGTTAGTGTTGATGGAAGATTAGTGAAAGCATACACTGAAAACTTTGATACAAGCTTGGCAGCAGATCCCGTTGTTCAGTACATGAACGAAGTCGAGCTAAAAAAACAAATAGGCCTTTTAAAATCAGCTATGCTGCGCGCCTCTAAAGAATTGGATTTTGTAGAAGCCGCCCGTTTGCGCGATGAATTATATATACTTGAAAAATTATTGAAGGATAAAGAGTAAACAAATAACATCATTGCGAGGAAAGAAGTAATCTTCAACTGAACTATCATATGCAAATCCATTCTAACTTACTTACTGATGTTATAAAATTCTATAAAAAAGAATTAAAGGATATCTATACCGAAAGCGAGCTGCAGCAAATTACCAACTGGATCTTTGAAAAGCAATTAAGATTAAGCGCTACCGAAATTCTTTTAGATGAAACCATACGGGTAAACCAATCCGACCTCATCATTTTAGAACAGATGGGTTATAAACTGAAAGAGCATCAGCCCATACAATATGTATTAGGCGAAGCCGAGTTTTACCGTTTAAAGTTTAAGGTAAACAAAAGCGTGCTCATCCCACGTCCCGAAACCGAAGAATTAGTTGAAATAATAATTCAAGATTTAAAAAATGTCGGTCATCCTGAGCTTGTCGAAGGATTAAACATTCTCGATATCGGCACAGGCAGCGGCTGCATCCCCATCTCACTTAAAAAAAACATACCCGCGGCAAACGTATATGCGTTGGATGTAAGCCAGGATGCTTTGGAAACAGCCAAATATAACGCCGCTAAAAACAAGGCCGAAGTACAGTTCTTTCAAGCCGATGTATTGTCTGGCACCATTGCAGAAAAGATTTTAAGCCAAACCCAAAACAAACCAATAAACATCCTCGTAAGCAACCCGCCTTACGTATTAAATGCCGAAAAAGAAGGACTGCACAAGCGTGTAAAGAATTACGAGCCCCACCTGGCTTTATTTGTAGAAGATTCAGACCCCATCCTATTCTATCGCAAAATAGCTTCCCTTGCTCAAAAAACATTATCTCCCAATGGGCTTCTTTACTTCGAATGCCATACCGATTATGCCCAAGCTGTATACCAGCTCTTAACAGATAATGGCTTTAAGCATGTTACTTTACTCAACGATATGGCCGGCATGCCCCGTTTTGTAAGGGCTCACTATAATTTCTAGCTTTCAACAAAGCCTTGTTTAAAAAAACAAATTTTATAGACGAAAGGGCATATACTTAACACTAAATTTGTTAGTGTCGTAAATAACATTTAATTTTAGCGTAGTTTAAATAAATTATATGGGTATAAAAATTACTATTAACAAGTTATTAACCGTTTTACTGGCGTTAGTAATTTCATTTACGACAAGCGCTCAGGACGAAGCTAAAACCAAGCACAAACCCTCTATCATGCTGGGAGTTGGCGCCCTAAAATACATGGGGTATATTGGCAGCCACACAAACGTTAACCCTTTATTGGACGCGCGATTATGCTATTTTTTAGCGGTAGAACAACGTTTCGGTAAGATTTTAGGCGTAGAAATTGGCGGTACTTATGGCAAACTGGCCGGCACCGATAACCAAACCTCCGGCACCACCATGTATTATTCAAACATGGAATCTACCACCATCCAGGGGCAGGCCATGTTAACGCTTAATTTCGATGGCGTTATGAAGGCAGATCCTATGGTTTCACCTTTCTTCAAAGTAGGTGTGGGCTATATGGCCTTCAACACCAAAAGCGATTTAAAAGACGCTAACGGCAGCCCTTATATTTACCAGTCCGACGGGTCTTTAGAAACCTATTCAATCTCTACCTCAGGTGGTATGATAACCAGTACCGTAGTTCCTACCAAAAGAGATTACAAATACGAAACAAAAATACCAACCAATAACCAAACAGGTTGCGTTGTAATACCGGCCATGCTGGGCTTAAACTTCAACTTTGGCAAGCACATGAGCAGCATGATCGGCGTAGGATACACCTATTGCCTGTCTAACTGGATTGATGGCTCCGGCAAAGGAACCGCAGGCTTTATCAATGCACAGGTTGGCTTACGTTATACCTTTGGCAAAAAGACTGAATCGTTCGACGCACAATATAAAGACGTGGATTTCTCTTCTGTAGATCATTTAGATGCGGATAAAGACGGCGTTCCGGATGATAAGGATATGTGCCACGGAACTCCTAAAGGCGTTAAAGTTGACGAAAAAGGTTGCCCGCTTGATACTGATGGCGACGGCGTACCTGATTATATGGATAAAGAGCCTACAACGGCAAAAGGCAATAAAGTTGACGGCTTTGGTGTAACCATTGATGAAGCAGCCCTTGCACAGCACCAAAAAGACTGGGAAAACGAAGCCCCTGAAAGAAGCAAGCAATTCAACGTATTGCCAAGCGCGGCCTACCTGAAAAAAGTAGAAGAAGAGGCTAAGAAAAACAAAGCCAGAAACGCAGCATCGGCAACAGCTAACACAAACAAGATCCCTGCAGATTTACGCTCGGCAGATATAAACCATGATGGATTTATCTCGGCAGATGAAATAACTAAAACAATCGACTCCTTCTTTGACGGAGGCGGTGATTTTACAGTAGAAAAGATCAATAAGCTAATTGACTTCTTCTTCGAACAATAACTAACAGCAGAAAAAAAGTAAACCACATATATGAAATATATCATCGTTTTTATCCATGCATTAGCCATCGCTATTTATCAGTTTTTTTTAGGAAACCCGGTAACTGTTGCAGCTAAAGTACCCGATGATATTGCTGCCGGTAAAGACTTTGTGGTTGAAGTAACCATAAACAAAGCCCAGGTATCAGGCTTTGCCAAACTGCAGTTAGAAATTCCCCCCGCATTTGTAGCTACCGAAGTAGATAGCAAAGGAGGTAACTTCTCTTCATCAGGTACTGTAGTAAAGATCATCTGGACTTCCGTTCCTGCAGATGGAGAGATCACCGTTAAAATTAACATCGCCGTTCCGGCGTCTGCCACAGGCGATAAACAAATACAAGGCAAATTCTCTTACATAGAAAACAACGAAAAACAACAGGCCGAGTTTGGCCCCGTAGCCATTAAACTGGGCGGAGCTGCAGTAGCTTCAACCGATGCAGGCAGCACCACAACAACCGAGCCCGCTGTAACCCCTGCAAGCACAGATGCACAGGCATTCTCCAAGCCAAACGAGCCCGATGCAACCATTACCGCAAGCCGCAAAATAACTGCCCTAAGCGCAGCTGATAATTTCGAAGTAGCTGTATCACTTAAAAAAGGCAACATCAAAGGCTTCTCCAAACTAACCGAAAAAATCCCGGCAGGATACAAAGCAGAATCTGTGAACAACGCAGGCGCTACCTTTGAGTTTACCGGCGGCGAAGCAAAATTTATCTGGACCTCCATACCGGCCGAAGACGCCTTGGTTGTAACCTATAAATTAGTGCCAGATGGAACCGTTCAAAAACCTTCTTTCATTGAAGGAAGCGAGTTCTCCTATATTGAAAACGACCAAACCAAAAAAACAACCTTAGACAGACAGGAGATCATCGACGCTAACGCACAGTCTCAGCCAATTGCTACAGAGGTAGCTACCGAAAAAGCTGCTGCCCCTGCTGATGTTACCAACACAACCACACAGGCCTCTACCGAAAAGCCGGCTGAAACTTCAGTTCCTGCCACAACCACGCAGGCATCTGCACCTAAAAACGGCAACATACACTACGCTGTACAAATTGGCGCATTCAGAAACGGCGTGAACGCGGGTTCCCTGCAAAGAAAATATGGTTTGAATGAAACTGTAAAAACCGAGATGAACGACGGCTTCACCAAATGCATTATCGGCAAATACAACGAATATAAACTTGCACGTGATAACCGCGAAACAATTAAAAACAAAGGTGTAGAAGGCGCTTTTGTTACAGCATACAACTCAGGTGCACGCATTACAGTACAGGAAGCATTGATGGTTAGTAACCAAAAATGGTACAAATAAAAAATAGCATTATTGTATCATTTTAGTACATTTGGAAAGTAGCACTCAAATAACTAATGCGCATAAAAAATATTTACCTTTTCATACTACTTGCTTTTTTCGCTTTTGGCAGCGTTGCTCAGACAGACACGCTCAAAACTTCCGCTAAAGAGAAAAAGAAAAAAGAAAGCGACCCCTCCGATACCTTAAACAATCCTCCGCGCCTCGGCGATATATTTAAGCCTACCATCGGGCTTGGCGCAGGCACACTTTCCTATTTCGGCAACATCTATCCCAAAGGCCACCAGTTTCAATCCCTCACACAATCACGCTTTGCCTACGAACTAAATTTATCACAGCCGCTTACCAATTATTTATACATGAACTTCTATGTCATGTTTGGGCAGCTTGGCGCCAACGAACGTTCAGCCATTCCCGATCAAAACAAAAACTTCCAATCGCAGATACGCCTTGGCGGCATACAGCTTATGTATGACTTTTCTAACTTCATTAAAAAGCAAAACCACATACGTCCTTACATACTCACCGGTTTCGAAGGCTTTGAATTCCTTTCTAAAACCGACTTATACGATAAGCACGGCAATAAATATTATTACTGGAACGACGGCTCCATCCGCAACATGGCACAGGGATCTCCCGGCTCTCAAAACGCTACTACCCTTGTGCGCGATTACACCTACGATTCCGACATACGCGAAATGAACCAGAACGGCTATGGCAAATACCGCGAAAGCTCCTGGTCCATTCCCGTTGGCGCAGGCTTTACCATGAACGCCGGCGAACATATCAAATTCAGGATGGGCGCCACCATGCACTTTGCCTTTACCAACCACATCGACGGAGTAGGAAGCAACAAGAACGATAAATTTATGGCCTTTACAGCCTCCGTGCACTACGACCTCTTTACACGCAAAAAAGATAAAGCAGATACCCTGCCAAATAACCATTACGATGGCGTTGACTTCCTGGCCATTGATAACGGAGATGAAGATGGCGACGGTGTGAAAGATTTTGACGATATGTGCCACGGAACCCCTGCCGGCGCTAAAGTAGATGCAAAAGGCTGTCCTATCGATGATGATAAAGATTTGGTGGGCGACTACAAAGACGAAGAATTACCAACCCCTGCCGGTATGGTTGCCAACGAAAAAGGCATAGGAATGACCGATGCCGACTTCCAGAAATGGTATGATAACTACTACGATTCCACTGGCATAAACGCCGTAACCGTTGATGTGCCAAACGCCAACAAAAAAGATATTGAAGCAAACCCGCGCAAAGGCACCAAAGAATTTACGGTTGAGCTGGTGCGCTACCAGGGAGGTATCCCTTCCGATGAAATGGCATACCTGTTAAGCATTGGAGACGTAAGATCCTTTACCATAGGCGATACAACCGTTGTGTACACAGCAGGTTCGTTTGAAGATGTGCGCAGAGCCGTTGCCCGCAGAGATGAATTTAAGACCGAAGGACTTAAATCAGCTAAAGTTGGATTCTTTAAAGGAGAAGCCTACACGCCAATGACAGAAGAAGAATTAGCCGCAGAAGTTGCCTTAGCCGAAAAACGAGGCGCATCAAACGTTGCCGCTACCGACAATAAAGAAAACACAGGCAGCACAAACAACCCTGCAGATAATAACACGTCCGGCAACAACACAAGCGAGAACAAAACAAATCCAACAAACAACAACGCAACAAACCCATCTAACAATACAAACACCAGCGGAAACAATACTTCAAACGGTTCTAACACCACTAAACAAGTTGTTTACCGCATACAATTAGGCGCTTATAAAAACAAGCTGTCACCAAGCGTATTTAAACAAGCCGGCAAAGTGCTTGAGCTGAAAACCGAAGACGGATACTACAGGTACACCTCCGGCTCCTTTAAAACCATGGCAGATGCAGCCGCTTATAAAGCAGAGCTTGTGTACGAAGGTTACGAAGATGCCTTTATCACCGCCTACCAAAACGGAAAACGCGTAGCCCTTAACACAGTAGGCGCTACCTACGAAAACAAAAACTACAAAGAAAACCTTAACGAAGACGCCAAAACAGGCAGCTCCATTGATAAATCACTCGTAAGCTTCAAGATACAATTAGGCATTAAAAAACCGGATGACACCTCTTTGGATGAACAGGCCAAAGACCTCAAAGACCTTGTGAAACAACCAACCATAATCGGCCTGGTAAGATATGTAGTAGGCGACTTCAAGAACAACGTGAACGAAGCAACCAAATACAAAAACACCTTGGTTGAAAAAGGCTTTACCGGAGCCTTTGTAATAGCCACCTTCAAAGGCGAGGTGATCTCCATGCAGGAAGCCCTCGAGTTGTTAAAATAGCTCATCGTGTTTTAGAATACTGTTGAAAATTTGTCATTTCGAAGGAAGAATGACTGAGAAATCTCATATTGTTAGATTTCTCCCTCTGGTCGAAATAACAAACAAATAGAACATTCTACATTATTCTAAAACACTATAAAATAGTTGATAAATTGGCTTTTGTTTTCTCAATGTAACACCTACCTTTGCCTGCGCTAAAAAACCCCGCACTATTTAATGATCATTTTAATATTCTTTCTGTCGCATTGGTTCCTGTCTTTGTTTTGTCAAACATTTTTCCTGCACCGCTATGCATCCCATAAAATGTTTACCATGCACCCCTTCTGGGAAAAATTCTTTTACATGTTCACCTTCGTCAGCCAGGGCTCATCCTTTCTAAACCCAAGAGGCTACGCCATCCTGCACCGCATGCACCACGCCTACAGCGATACCGAAAAAGATCCGCACTCACCGCACTTTTTTAAAGACGTATGGCACATGACCATGCACACCAAAGACATCTACATGAGCTACGTTACCCGCAAGGCCGAGCCCGAAAAAGCATTCAGGGGCAATTACCCCGAGTGGCCCCTTATCGATAAGATTGGCGATATGTGGTTGATCCGCATTTCATTTGGCGTGCTATACTTCCTCTTCTATTTAAAATTTGCAACCGCTTGGTGGATGTTCTTGCTATTGCCTATTCACTTTTTTATGGGCCCTATACACGGCGCTATTGTAAACTGGTGCGGGCATAAATACGGCTACAGCAACTACGACAACGACGACCACAGCAAGAACACCTTACCTGTAGACATTTTTTTAATGGGAGAGCTGATGCAAAACAACCACCACAAAAAGCCCAACAGCATCAACTTCGCACAAAAAAAATTCGAAATAGACCCCAGTTACCAGATCATAAAAGTGCTTACCTTTTTTCGTATCATCAAGCTACGTAAAGAGCCTTAGCCACAAAACAACCTGCCGTTCACTACATTATAGCGTCCGCTTGCTCATTTCTTTAAACAACTTGCGTATATCTTTCAGGTTAATGCGTATAGGTTTCAACAACTTGCGTATATCTTTTATACTTCTGCTTAATTGTTTCATACATGTGCTTATATCTTGCAACATTGTTCGTGAAACTTTCAGGTAAATGCGTATATCTTTAAACAACTTGCTTATATCTTGCAGCATTATGCTTATATCTTCCGCCGTTATGCTTATATGTTGCAACATTATGCGTAAAAGTTTCAGTGCATCGCAGTTTTTTCGGTAATTTTTTTGTAAATTAGCTTAACAAAAACAACATACTAAATACTACATCATGTTTTACATCAACCTCTGGCCGCTTTTTAAGGCTCGCGGCATCGATAAACCACACGCCTTTCTTGTTAAAGCCGGCTTGCCATCATCAACAGCGCACAAATTCTTGCACAGCATGTACCGCACACCGCGTTTAGACAACATCGAGCGCATTTGCATCGCCTTAAGGTGCACACCCCACGATATATTTGTTTGGGCACCCGATACCAACAACCCCATTCCTGACGACCATCCCCTGCATAAGCTAAAGCAGCACACCACCAGCTTCAACCTCCGCGAATCTTTCAGCAACCTTTCCGTCGATCAGCTCAACCAGGTACAAGACCTTCTAAACAAGCTCGATAAAGAGAAATAACACTTGAGTAAAGCCAGCAGTTTTCCATTGCCTTATGCATAGGCAGTTTTGTTTATGATGTAAACATTTAGATATAAACCCTACTTCTTCTCCAGCTTGGCAGCCTCGGCAAGCGCAACCTTTTTCCTGTTATAAAAGGCAACCACAAAAGCATCTACCAGCCCTATGCTTTTCACATAAGCCTTTGCCTGGTTGGCATCAGCCACCCTTTCAAACATACCTGTCGAATATGAGATGCCTCCCGGCACCGTGGTCGCAAAAATAGGCGTCAGTCCCTTAAAAATTTCAGGCATAATGGTGTTTTTATACAAGCCTATCTGCACCTGGTAAACCAATCCCATAGGCAATTCCGTATCCAGCAAAACAGGTTTGTTCCACTCGTCGGCAGGCTTTTTCATACTCTTCGAAAACACTGTCTCCTCAGGCACAATAGCCGCGCTCTTATTCTTATCCCGTTCATCAATTTGTGTATTGATCGTGTTCAGCTTCTCTTTAGCATCCTTATTCTTTTGAGCAAGCGCGGCATCTTCTTTCTCCATACGTTTAATATCCTCTTTTATCTTTGCTGTCTTTGCAGGATCCTTCGTCACCTTAAGCTCCTGGTTCAGCTTCACAAGCTCCTTCTTATGATCCTCTGTTTTTTCAACCAGGTGTTCATTCAGCAGCGTAAACAAAGCCTGGTCAACATCCAGCTTGGTCAGTTGCTTAGGCGCCGGCGGCACACTATCCTTCTTCTCTTCCTTAACAAGCTTACAATCTTTAAAATAAAAAGAAGCATGATACGCATCCGTTACCGCGTTGGCCGAATAGAACGTAGCCTGCTTGGCATAATCAAGCCTCACACCCGCATCATTCGTCTGCCTGCAAGCATTCAGCAATTTATACGATCGCATAGCAAACTTCTTGGCAATATTCGAATAATCAAGCGCAAGCAATTCAGAGTCAGAAGCCAGTATAATAGCCGAATCTATCGCCATAATAGACTGCTCAATGTAAAATATAGCACTGTCGGTATTCTCCGAAGCAAGCTTCTGGCTGTTCACAAAATACGAAAGCTTAGAAAAAGTATACGATTGATTAGCCAATTGCGCACCCTGTATCACATACTCCCTCGACCTGCAATTTTCTTTGTTTTGAGATACAGCTGCCAAAGACACATAAAAAACCAAAAATAGGTACGCGTATTTTTTCATTCAGTGGGGTTTTACGAGGTTTTAAAGGTAGCAAAACCCCTCAAATTTGCGCATTAAAAAAAAAAGGTGCATATTGCAGGGTCTTATTAGAACTGATATGAAGCGATTTTTACAACCGGAACGTGCAAATTTTATTAAAAAGGGCATTTTTGTTTTTCTATTACTTGTCGTAGCAGGTTTTTCTTCCTTCTCTCAATCAAAAACAAGCGATCCTTCCGATACTTCCACCTGGGTAAACTCAGAACATACCTCCGAAAGCCTTATGGGTTTAAAGCAGGGTTGGTTTATTGGTGGCGATGTGGGCACCAACCTGTTCTTTGGCGACGTAGCTTTATACAACAACTTTCCTAAACCAAAAGACTTTAGCAAAAGCTTTGGCCGCGGGCTAAGCATATACGGCGGCAAGAAATTTAAATTTGGCTTATCGGCCGAGTTACAGGCTTTTTACGGCACCTTACAAGGACAAAAAATTGCACCTCCCTTATACGAGCGCTATTTTAAAGGAGACGTGCTTAACTATTCCATCAGCGCCAAATACAATTTATCACAGCTTTTTTTCAGGAACAAGAACGACCGTAAATTCTGGAACCGCTTGGCAGTATACGCTACTGTTGGTTTCGGGCAAGCCTTTTACAGAAGCCGTTTATATAAATTAGCTAGCAATAACCAATGGTATCTTGAAAAAGCAACCGGCTACAAAACAACAGGTATTGATAGCGCAGGCCCAAGCAGCGCGGGCGGTTTAGTTACCACGCACGATAAGATGCAAAGCGCTTTCATTTTGCCTGTAGGCGGAAAGATCAACTTTAAGCTGAACAAAAAGACAGACATTGTTCTTGACTTTTATTACGTAACCGTATTTGCCGATAACGTTGATTCCTGGTCGAGAAGCTGGAGCCACAAAGACAAATATTTTTATTCGGGCATTGGCCTTTGCTATAACTTTGGAAGAGGTGATGATGAAGAAGTTCCTTACGATCAGCGCTTGCTAAGGCCGCATGAAAAAAAGGGCAAAGCAACTGTTGACATCAACTCAGCCGACACCGATATGCCTGCAACAACAGGTTCTATAAGCAAAGGCTCTTCTAAAAGAAAATCAAAATCAGCTAAAGAAGACAAAGACCTTGAAGTGAAATTAAAGCTATACGAACTGCAGCTAAAGCTATTTGAAATGCAGTTCATGCTTCAATAAACCCACTTAAAAACAACAAAGAGGCTTATCAAAACGATAGGCCTTTTTTTATGCTTACTTTTACATTCACTTATGGCAACAACATATCACCTGGAAGACAAAGTAAGCTACCTGTTTGGCGATGCCCCTCAATATAAGGTAGTGGCAACACGCGAGCAGCCAAGAGCAAGAGACATCGGCATTCATATCGGCCAGCTGCCCGAAGGCTTTGACTATTTAATAGTAGGCCTTCCCATCATGGAAAGCAACAAAAACCCCTTCATCCCTGTAAGAGAAGCGCATATTGAATTGGTTAGAAAATAACCTGTGGCATAAAACGAAAAAAGTCCGGCTAAGAACCGAACTTTTATTTGTTGTTTTGGTAGCGAGATCGGGACTTGAACCCGAGACCTCTGGGTTATGAATCCAGTGCTCTAACCAGCTGAGCTACCTCGCCATTAATTGAGGGCGCAAATATAATATTTTTTATACATCATAAAAACTCTAATTTCACATCTTATATGTTTCAATTACTAAAAAACATAGATGAGCAATTACTTTTATACGGAAACAGCTTTCACAACAGCTTTTTCGATGCCGTTGTACCCCATTTAACCGACTTTTGGGTATGGCTTCCGCTTTTTGTCTGGTGGACTTATGAGCTATACAAAATATATCATAAAAAATTGATCATTATCGTGCTATGCGTAGTTGGCTTGCTGGTGGCTGCCGACAGGTCATCCGTATTGATCAAAAACTCTGTTAAGCGCTACCGCCCAACGCATCATGCCGTATTCCGGGATAAAATTCACATAGTGAACGATTATCGTGGCGGGCAATACGGCTACGTTTCATCGCACGCAGCCAATTCATTTGCCATTGCCTGTTTTCTTTTTTTACTCATACGCAGCTCTGCCAAAAAATGGATGAAAATAAGCCTCTTTTTATGGGCACTTATCTTTTGTTATACCCGCATTTATTTAGGCGTGCACTATCCCTTCGATTTGTTTAGCGGCGCTTTATTGGGCTGCTTTTTAGCATTTTTATTTTACAAAATTTTCTGTAAGTTTAGTTCATAAAATAAACCTGTTTCCGGTCTTTAAATTAAAAGAAAAGAAACATGCTCTGTGCTCTTGTTACACCCAAAACAAAAAGATTGATCTATGAAAAAAATTATCACCCTGCTGGTGTGCATCTCGCTAAAAGCACTTGCGCAATTGCCCGAAACCGAACTGTTTTTGGCCAACGTTGAAATAAAGAACAATCTTGTAAAAGTTAAGTCAGCCGAAAAAATAAGCAGCCACAAAGGCTACAACAACCAACCCTGCTTTATCAATAAAGATGCAGACATTTTATTTGCAGCAGATGTAATGTCAGATAACAAAACACACATCTGCAACTATAACATCAGCAGCAAAAAAACAGAGCGCCTGGGCATAACCAACACGAGCGAATACTCCCCTAACCTCCTGCCCGATAAAAAAGATTTTTCGGTAGTGATGGTAGAAGAAGATTCTATGCAGCGCGTTTGGGTCTTTAATTTGCCTAAAGGCGATAATAAATTCTGCCTTAGCCAGCAAACCGATTCCATTGGCTATTACACCTGGCTCGGAAAAGACAGCATCCTGTATTACAAGCTTACCAAGCCACATTCATTGCACGCTTTAAACACCAAAACAAGCGAAGATGTTTGGCTTTGCGATAACCCAACCCGTTCGTTTAAAAAAATTGATGCTACTTCTTTTTATTATGTGATACACACCGAAAAACAAAACACAATATATGTGTATAATATCCGCACAAAAAAAGCAAGCGAGTTTGCCCTTGATAACAACGCCGCCAACCAGGATTACAACTGGCACCCGGTTTTAGGTTTGCTTAAATCAGAAGAAGGCAAATTATTCAGGTATAGCAAAGACACTAAAGTGTGGGTAGAGCTGGCCGACTTCTCTTCTTTCGGTATCAAAAAAATAACCCGTTTCACCATTAGTGAAAACGGAAAATACATAGCTTTGGTTTCAAATTTGTAAAACATGCCCCAGTTACCTGTCCACTATAGTATTTCTACCGATAAAGATAAGTTGCAGCTAAACGTTATCCATCGCTATCTTTCCGAAGAAAGCTACTGGGCCAAACACATTCCTTTAGAAACTGTAGCGCGCAGCATAGAAAACTCTTTTTGTTTTGGCATCTATTTCAACAACGAGCAAATTGGTTTTGCACGTGTCATAACCGACTTTGCCATTTTTGCCTACCTCGCAGATGTGTTTGTTTTAGAAGCACACCGTGGCAAAGGTTTATCCAAAAGCCTCATGCAATATATCATGAGCCACCCTAAGCTGCAGGGCCTACGCGTGTTTGCCCTAAAAACAAAAGATGCTCACGGCCTTTATAAACAATTTGGCTTTAACGTAAGCGCCAATCCCGAAAACAGCATGGAAATTAAATTCGATAATTTCTACAAGCCTGTAAGCGAATGATCCTAAGCGCCCTTTACATACTTGTTTTTTGCGCGCTCATTTTCATGCTTCCTTTCTTCAAAGACAGGACCATCCCTCGCCTGGCTTTTATCGCTGTCTTTCTATTAAAGATTGCAGCAGGCTTTTTCCTCACGTGGATATACACACATTATTACCCTGACAGGCAGACCGCAGATATTTTTAAATACTACGATGACGCAGGCATTATGTTCTCATCCGTTAAAGATCATCACTACCTCGATTACATAAAAATGATAAGCGGCATCGGTAACGATAACGACTACTTTAACCAAACCTACTACAGCCACATGAACCACTGGTTCAGGCACTATGATTTTGGCACCTATAACGATAACCACACCATCATCCGTTTCAATGCATTGGTCATGCTCTTTTCTTTTAATACCTTCGGAGTGCACACCATTTTTATGTGCTTCATCTGTTTCCTGGGGCTTACAGCACTCTACAAAACCTTCGTCCTTTACTTTCGAAAAAAAGAATGGCTCTTATTTGCCGTTTTATTCCTTATTCCCACCGTTGTTTTCTGGAGCTCAGGCGTTTTAAAAGAAGGTATCCTGCTCTTCGCCATGGGCTTCCTGTTCTTTTCCTTCTTCAACATATTCATTATAAAGAAAAACATCCTGTTAAACATACTATGCCTGCTTATTGCATCCTTTCTGATCCTCATTAACAAAAACTACCTGCTATTGGCCGTGGCCCCTGCCCTGCTCTGCTTCTATTGCGTGCATAGATTCAAAATAAACCGCCCTGTTTTATTTTACGCTGTTTTTTATACAGTCACATTTTTCCTTGGCCTGCTGTTCTCCAATTATTGTTTAGAAAATAACCTTTTAGAAACCTTCTCCCTCAAACAGCGCGACTTCATTAATGTTTCAAAAGGAGGCGTCTTCATACAAAACGATAAAAACTTTGTACGTATCGACCCCGATAAGAAAATATTTTTAGATACCCTTTCAAACAACAACTTCAAAATAAAGCCCGGCAGCAATTATATGTATTGGACCAACGAAGACCTCAACGATACACTCTACGTTAAAAACAGTACAGATACTGCAAGCTACCATTTAGTGTGGGATCTGCCCATAGCAGGCAGCACCATCCACATTTCAAAATTAGAGCCCGGCATTTTCTCACTGATAAAAACCGCTCCCAATGCCTTATACAACAGCCTGTGCAAGCCCAGCCTCTTATCTTCCAGATCTTTTTTAGAACGCTTCTCCGCTCTTGAGAACGCCTTTGTATTGCTCTTCCTCATCATATGCGTTTGGTTTAAAAAGCAAAGCTACAACCGCAACCTGTTTGCCCTGTGCTTATTTATATGCCTCGTTATATTGCTACTCATTGGCTATACCACGCCCGTAGCCGGCGCCATTGTAAGATACAAAGTGCCCATCATGCCATTCCTGCTTATGTGCGGCATCCTCATCGCCGACGAAAACAAGCTCAAATTATTTTTCAGCAGAACTAAGCCATAATTTCTATTTTTGTTTTCAATATGAATTTTACCCAACTCTTCAGGAAAAAATCTGTAACCGATATTTTAAACCAGGTAGAAAAGAACGGTGCCGAAGGCGGGCATGGCTCTTTAGGAAAACACCTGGGCGTAAAAGACCTCACAGCCTTTGGTATTGCAGCCATCGTAGGAGCCGGCATTTTCAGCACCATTGGTAAAGCCAGTGCAGATGGCGGTCCCGCGGTTATCTTCTTATTCTTATTTACAGCCATTGCCTGTGGCTTTGCAGCATTTGCCTATGCCGAATTTGCATCCATGGTTCCTGTTTCAGGCAGCGCATACACCTACTCTTATGTAGCTTTTGGCGAGCTCATTGCCTGGATCATTGGTTGGGCATTAATTATGGAATACGCCATCGGTAACATCACCGTAGCCATTTCATGGAGCGATTATTTCACCGGGCTTTTACAAAGCATGGGCATACACCTGCCCCAATGGATACAAATGGATTACCTCAGCGCATCAAACGGCTTTAACGAAGCTACTAAGCTCATGCAAAGCGGCAAATCATTCGAAAACCTGGAAACATCCGTGCAGGCAGCCTACACAGCATGGACAAGTTCCCCAACCATCGGCAGCTTTCATTTTATTGCAGATATACCTGCCCTGTTTATCATCGTAGCCATCACCGCCTTGGTTTACCGCGGCATGAAAGAATCTAAAAATGCCAGTAACCTCATGGTAGTGGTAAAGCTCTGCATCATCCTGTTGGTCATTGCTGTTGGTATTTTTTATGTAGATGTAAAAAACTGGAGCCCCTTTGCACCCAATGGCGTTGGCGGAATTTTAAAAGGCGTATCCGCCGTCTTCTTTGCCTACATAGGTTTCGATGCCATCTCAACAACCGCCGAAGAATGCAAGAACCCCCAACGAGATCTTCCCCGGGGTATGATGTGGGCCATCATTATATGCACCCTTTTATACATCATCATTGCATTGATCCTAACGGGCATGGTTTCTTATACCCAGCTTAGCGTAGGCGATCCGCTTGCCTTTGTATTCGAAAAACTAAACCTCAAATGGATGTCAGGCATCATTGCCGTTAGCGCAGTTATTGCCATGGCAAGCGTGCTGCTTGTATTTCAAATGGGCCAGCCCCGCATCTGGATGAGCATGAGCCGCGATGGTTTGTTGCCAAAAAAATTTGCTACTGTGCATCCCAAATTTCAAACCCCATCCTTTGCAACCATCGTAACGGGCTTTGTAGTAGCCGTTCCCGCATTATTCTTAAACCTTACCATGGTTACCGATTTATGTAGTATAGGTACCCTCTTTGCCTTTGTATTGGTTTGCCTGGGCGTATTAGTTCTCCAAAACAAAAAAGATATTCCAAGAGGCAAATTCAAAACACCTTACATCAACTCCAAATATATTATGCCTGTTCTCTTGGTGTTAACCATTATCCTTTCATTTACCTACAATAAAAGCGCAACTTTAAGCTTTATCACAAACCAGGCAAAAATAAACGATGCTAAAACCATCATCACTTCCCTAAGTACTCAACAGATCGAAACCATCAAAACCCACCTTTCAAAAACCGATAGCACAGCCTTTGCAAAAAGTAACAACGATGTAGAAACCTACATGAGCAATCTGGACGAAACAAATTACGAAGCACTTATACAAACACTTCCTGTAAACGAAACAGCAAAATACCAAAGCGGCTTCGATCTGTTCAAGCACAAAATACCTATGTGGATTTTCATATTTGTATGCTTTGCACTAGCCGTTTGGGCTTTCAAACAAAACCTTTCCCTAATCCCCCTGCTTGGTTTAATCTGCTGCCTGTACATGATGGCTGAATTAGGCCTCTCTAACTGGATCGGCTTTGGCATATGGCTCGTAGTTGGGCTTGTCGTTTACTTCAGCTACGGTTTCAAAAAAAGCAAGCTGGCGCAATAATCATTTTGGTTTCATCATTGCGAGGAACGAAGCAATCTCCTCCTTCTTCTGTCATTCTTAATGGCTAAGGGTAATTTTGTACTGGCTAAAGCTAATTCTGAACTGGCTAAAGGAAGTTTTGAAGTGGCTAAAGAGAATTCTGTACTGGCTAAAGGAAATTCTATACTGGCTAAAGCTAATTTTGAACTGGCTAAGGCGAGTTCTATACTGGCTAAAGCTAATTCTGAACTGGCTAAGGCGAGTTTTATACTGGCTAAGAGGAATTCTGTACTGGCTAAAGCTAATTTTGAACTGGCTAAGGGGAATTCTGTACTGGCTGAAGGGAGTTTTGAAGTGGCGGATGGAAATTCTATACTTGCCAAAGGGAGTTCTGTACTTGCCAGAGGGAGTTTTGTACTTGCCAAAGGCTATTTTGAAGTTGCCAAAGCTAATTCTATACTTGCCAAAGGGAGTTCTGTGCTTGCCAAAGGCTATTTTGAGGTTGCCAAAGCTAATTCTATACTTGCCAGAGGGAGTTCTGTGCTTGCCAAAGGCTATTTTGAGGTTGCCAAAGCTAATTCTATACTTGCCAAAGGGAGTTCTGTGCTTGCCGAAGGCTATTTTGAGGTTGCCAAAGCCAATTCTATACTTGCCAGAAGGAGTTTTGCACTACACCCTCAGCTTATGCAGAAAATTTCTCCTCGAAGCAGCGCGTAAGCCAGAACGTCTGTGGCGCTGAGTGACCTGTGCGAATTGCCATCGGACGTTCTTTATTTTTTCGTTCTTTTTCGTTAAGAAAAAAGAACATAACAAACTTCAACTTAAACAGCCTCAAACTTTTGTTCCTTTTGCTTCAAGGTAAAAGAACGTATTAATTAACTTAAATGGCGTTCCCGCTCATCAGAATAATGTCCCTTCAAGCCCAAATCAACTTCCCGTTCAGCCAAATCATATTCTTTCAAACCAAAACTGCTTCCTTGTCGGGTTTAAACGTATCCCGTTAATTTCACGCTTTTAAATATCTTTGCCACCTTAATAAACACGTGCATGATCGCATTGATAACAGGAGCCACATCGGGTATCGGCAAAGCCGCTGCAGATATTTTTGCCAAAAACGGCTATGATCTAATTATTACCGGTCGCCGGGATGATAGATTACAAAGTTTTGCAACAGCATTAAAAAAAGATTTCAAAATAAAAGTCCACACGCTTTGTTTCGATATTAGAAAATTAGATGAAGTAAAAACAAACATAGCTTCTTTGCCAAACGAGTTTAAACAGATCGATGTATTGCTCAATAACGCAGGGCTTGCTTCCGGTTTATCTCCTATACAGGAAGGCGATATTGACGATTGGGAAAAGATGATCGATACCAATATAAAAGGCTTATTGTATATTACCCGCGAGGTTTCTCAATTAATGATCGCGCATCAAAAAGGGCATATCATAAATATCGGTTCTATTGCCGGCAAAGAAGTATATGCTAACGGAAACGTGTATTGTGCCACCAAGCACGCTGTAGATGCACTAAACAAAGGCATGCGCATCGATCTGCTTCCTCATGGCATTAGAGTAACTGCCGTTAACCCGGGTATGGTAGAGACCGAGTTCAGTGTAGTTCGTTTTCACGGAGATGAAGAGCGCGCTAAAAAAGTTTATGAAGGTTTAGATCCTTTAACACCACAGGATATTGCCGAGACTGTATTTTGGGCAGCTTCCCGCCCTGCGCATGTAAACATAAACGATATTGTTATTATGCCTACTGTGCAGGCAAATGCTACTACTGTTTTAAGAAAATAATTTAGCCTTGCTTTAATTTGCCCATCCAATGCCATACTTCAAAGGTGGTGTATAGCATGTAGTAAGCCATGGTGCAAATGCCTAATTCTAATTTGCTTGCCGTAGCAAAGTATAAGCCAAACAATAAAATGATCAGGCAACTGAACATTTTTAAGCCGGTTAAACCTAAAAAAGTAAACGTAAACTGGTTCTTATTTTCAGCTGTTAAGGCGCGTTGCAACTGCATGTTCAATACAAAGGAAAAACCTGTAAAGAAAACACTTAGCACAACAATATAGTATAAAGAAATACCGAATTTTTGCGCCAATAAAACAGCTGTTACAAAAATAAGCACGCTAAAAATTGACAGCTTTATTGGGTATGACAGTTTTGGCATTACCTTAAAAAATCGGTATTGGCGTATACCATTAAGCTAAGTATTAAAACAAGGCCTACATAGTTTGCATAATACAACACTTTATCAGGCACTTTGCGCCCGCTGATCATTTCAGCCAGTATAAACATAATGTAACCTCCGTCTAACATCGGAACAGGTAAAAAATTCATAAAGGCAAGCATTAACGAAAACAGGGCTGTACGTTTCCAGAAATATTCCCAGTCCCATTGATCAGGTAGTGTTTTGTACATGGTATAAAAACCACCAACCTGCTTGTGCGCATCTTTCACCGTAAAAATTACCACAAACTGTTTTGCCTGCATAATAATTGTTTCATAAGCATCATCCAATCCCTGTACAAAAGACTGCCCTATGCCATAACTGACTTTTTCTGTTTTAATGAATTTATTATGTTCGGCAAAAAAGCCAATTGTACCGTCTTTTGTAACGTTTGCTTTGGTATGAATGGTATCATTATTTCTCAGCAAGGTAATATCTGCTTCTTTATTGGCATCTTTCCTGATCTCTCCCTGGAACTCATCAAAAAACACAGTCGATTTAGAACCTACGGATAGTAATTTATCGCCATGTTTTAGGCCGGCCTTTTCAGCAGGAGATCCTTTAATAACCGAATCAACCTCAGCGGGTGTTCTTACACCAAGAAATTCGCTATGTTTTAAGCTTTTAAGCATCAAGCCTATCTGGTCGTTCGTTATAGGGATGTTTACCAGAGCTCCGTTGCGTTCTACTTCAACGTTTTTAGCACGGTTCATAATAATTTCAAGAGTAACGCGGTTTAGAGAAGTAACCGGTTTGCCATCAACGCTAATTACTTTATCTCCGTTTCTAAAGCCCATATCCAAAGCCAGCGAATCGCAGGAGATGCCATATGTAAGGTTTTTTACCGGCAAAGTTTCTTTTCCCCAAAAGAAAAGCACCATCCAGTAAATAAATATTCCTAAAAACAGATTGACTAAAATTCCACCCATCATAATTAATAAACGCTGCCAGGCCGGTTTTGCACGCATTTCCCAAGGCTCTGGTTCGCGCTCTGTAAGGCTTTTATCCATTTGCTCATCAACCATGCCGGCAATGCTAACGTAGCCTCCAAAAGGAAACCAGCCTATGCCGTATTCCGTATCACCGATTTTCTTTTTGAATAGCGAAAAATTAAGCACGCCTGCAAAAGGAAATAAGAAGTCGAAAAACAAATAGAATTTATCTACGCGGCATTTGAATCTTTTAGCGAAAAAGAAATGGCCAAATTCGTGCAGGCTGATCAATATAGTTAGGCTTAAAAAGAGTTGTAACAGTTTCATGTGTAAATTTTCGATTTTATAGGTTGCAAAGGTAGCAATTTTATCAGGCAAGCGGTAATCTAATGCGTTAGGGATCAACTCACTTTTTAGTTTTTATATTTTGGTTTTGTTGAATGCCAAAAGGCATTTATAAGCGGAAAGCCTTTTGCTGCGTAAGATTGCTTCGTTCCTCGCAATGACGAATGCAGCAAAAGATCTGAGCGTAAACAGCGTAATAGCCAGAACGCCCAAAAATTAAATAAGAGAGGTTGCTATTTTTCTTGCTTCGGTATTGCAGTTAAAATAGTCTTCCAACGAAGGCTTTAATTTATTGTTTATTTTGCTCATGGTGCTTGCCACTACTTCGCTCATTTGCAGGAAAGAGATTTTTTCTTTCAGGAAAGCATCTACGGCAATTTCGTTTGCAGCGTTCAGTATGCAGGGCATAACACCGCCTTTATCGATCGATTCGAAAGCAAGCGCCAGGTTGGCAAAGGTTTCCATATCAGGTTTCTCGAAAGTAAACTGCGGATAATTCATGAAATTAAAGCGCTCGAAAGGGGTTGCAATACGCTCGGGATAACTGAATGCATAATGGATAGGCAGCTTCATATCAGGCAGCCCCAGTTGCGCTTTTATGCTGCCATCGGCAAACTGAACCATGCTATGAATGATGCTTTGCGGGTGTACCACTACTTCTATCTGGGAAGGCTTTACATTGAAAAGCCATTTTGCTTCGATCACTTCAAGGCCTTTATTCATAAGCGTTGCAGAGTCGATGGTGATCTTTGCACCCATGGTCCAGTTAGGGTGTTTAAGCGCCTGGTGTTTGGTTATGTTTAGCAGGTCGGCTTTTGTCTTTCCCCTGAAGGGGCCGCCGCTTGCAGTGAGGTAAATCTTTTCAATAGGGTTGTCAAATTCTCCTACAAGGCATTGAAATATAGCCGAATGCTCGCTATCTACCGGGTAGATATTTACCCCGTTTTCTTGTGCTAGCTTGGTGATCAACTCACCGGCAACAACCAACGTTTCTTTATTGGCAAGCGCTATTGGCTTTTTATTTTTAATGGCATGAATGGTGGAGGGCAATCCGGCAAAGCCTACCATGCAGGTAAGCACCATATCGATGGTTTCCATTTCTACAATCTGCTCTACAGATTTAGCGCCTGCAAAAATTTTGATATCATGGGATGAGAGTGCTTGCTTTACTTCCTGGTATTTTGTTTCATCGGCAATAACCACTGCGTTTGGCTGAAATTCGATAGCCTGTTGAATCAATAGCTCGGCATTGCTGTTAGCCACCAATACCTCGCAGCAAAAAAAATCGGGATTGGCTTTAATAACCTGCAAGGCCTGTGTGCCAATGCTGCCGGTGCTACCAAGTATGGCTATGTTTTTTTTCTTCATGTTGTTAATAACGCAGAGTGTAAAGGTACCAGACTTCTTTATAAAAAAACCGCCTGTTGATATTTCTTAATCGTTTAATTGCTTTTGTAGAGCTGCGATAAAACCTTTTAATTGCTCAATGGTTTTTATATCTGTTAATTGGCCTTTTTCATCAAACTTTCCTTTAATTCCTTTGATCAGCAAAGTTGTTTTTTCTGAAAACCTGGCTTCAATTGTTTTCATGATCAGCTTTAATTCTTCGTGCGCTTTCTCTCCCGAAGCGGCTGCTGTAATTAGCCCGACATTTTTTTGAGAGAAAACAGTTGTGGAAACACACCATTCGATGGCATTTTTCAAACTGCCGGGCAAACTGAATATATATTCGGGCGTGCAAATAATTACAGCATCTGCCTTCAAAATTTGCTGCCGAAATTCGGCAATTTTTATTGGTGGATTTTCCTGATCGATATCAGGATTAAAATGCGGCAATCCGGCTAACGTATCAAAAATTTCAAGATTAAATAGTTCTGCTGTTAGCTCTTCTACCTTCTTTATCAATTTCAGGTTTGATGAATTTATCCGGGTGCTTCCGATAATGGCTAATATGTTTTTCTTTGCCGGCATGTAAAATAAGATAAATAGTATTCGCTTTTAAACCCTCGGAACCCAAGGTGTTTCATTTGCTTTCAGATCCCGGGAAAGTTTGCGTGATAACACAAACAAATAATCAGATAAACGGTTCAGGTATTTATATATAAGCTCTTCAACTTTTTCGTTTTCAGAAAGGCGTAATACAGCGCGTTCTCCCCTGCGGCATACGCAACGGGCTAAATGACAATAGGACACAATAGTATGCCCGCCGGGCAATACAAAATGCTTCATTTCAGGAAGGGTTTCTTCCATGTGGTCAATCTCTTTTTCCAACAATAAAATATCTTCTTCTTTTATATCCGGAAGCTTCATTTTATTTTTTTCAGGATCGGCTGCCAGTAAAGATCCCATGGTAAATAACCTGTCCTGAACCTCTAATAATATTTTTATGCTTCGTTCATCAATTGGCTGATCTCTCAATAAACCGATCCAGCTGTTCAATTCATCAATGGTGCCGTAAGCTTCAATGCGTATGTGATGTTTGGGAAGGCGCGTTCCGCCTATCAGGGAAGTTTGGCCTTTATCACCGGTTTTGGTATAAACTTTAAACGCCATTATACTGCTAATTCTTTTTTCTTATCAATGGCAACCTTAATATCCTCTAATCTTCCTTTTGGTATAGAATTGATCAGTTTTTGAGTGTATTCACTTTGTGGATTATTACAAATATTATCCGCATCTCCAATCTCTTCTATTTTGCCTTTGTTCATCACAATCATCCGGTCGCTCATAAATTTCACCACACTCAAATCATGCGAAATAAAAATATACGTAAACTTAAATTCCTTTTTAAGGTCGTTCAAAAGATTTAAAACCTGTGCCTGAACAGATACGTCTAACGCCGAAACTGATTCATCACAAATAATAAAATGCGGGTTAAGCGCCAATGCACGTGCTATGCAAACACGCTGTCTTTGTCCACCGCTAAACTCGTGGGGATAACGGTAAAACTGTTGTTCTGTAAGGCTTACACGCTTGATCAGATCCATTGCTTTATCCTTACGCTCTTTATCGTTTTTATATAAGCCGTGAACTTTCATGGGTTCCATGATAGCCTCGCCAATCGTTATTTGCGGATTAAGCGATGAGTAAGGATCCTGGAAAATGATCTGCATGTCGCTTCTTAACGATCGCAGCTCTTTATCGGAAACATTAGTAATGTCCTGCTTTTTAAATGAAATGATTCCGCTTGTAGGCTCAACCAAACGTAAAATCGTCCTTCCCAGGGTTGTTTTTCCGCAACCAGATTCGCCTACCAAACCTAATGTTTCGCCCTCGTATACATCAAAACTCACATCATCAACAGCCTTTACAAATTCCGTGGCTTTGCCAAACAAGCTTTTGTTGATCGGGAAATACGTTTTTAAATTCTTTACCTCTAAAACTTTCGGGCGCGTATATAATTCTGCATGCCATTTCTCCCTCTCATCAAGCGTAATAACAGCATTATGTATGGCTTCCTGTACTGTTTGTTCTTTTTCAATAATCTCACCTTTAGTATCGATTTCCATAAAATCAGTTATGGTAGGAAGATGCTGCAAACGTTTATCCAACGGAGGGCGACAGGCCAAAAGGCCTTTGGTATAAGGGTGTTGAGGGTTACTGAAAATATCCATTACAGGACCCTGTTCAACAATTTTGCCCTTGTACATAACCACTACTTTATCGGCAAGCTCAGCAATTACACCCAGATCATGTGTAATAAATAAAATACCCATGTTTTGCTCGCGTTGCAAATCAAGCATCAGGTCCAGTATTGTTTTCTGTACCGTAACATCCAGCGCAGTAGTAGGTTCATCTGCAATAAGTACGCTCGGATTGCAGCTCATGGCCATTGCAATCATTACACGTTGTTTTTGGCCGCCTGATATTTGATGGGGATACGAATTTATAATTTGCTCCGGGCGAGGAAGTTTTACTTTTTTGAAAAGCTCTAACGTTTTATATTCTGCTTCTTTTTTGCTGATCTTTTGATGAAGCATAATGGCTTCCATTACCTGGTTTCCGCAGGTAATTACAGGATTCAGCGAAGTCATAGGTTCCTGGAAGATCATGGCTAGCTCATTGCCACGCAGCTGTCTCATTTCGTTTGGAGACAGTTTAGTCAGGTCAACAACACCTTTACTTTTTGAATGATAAATGATTTCTCCTGAGCGAATTCTTCCGGGAGGGCTTGGGATTAAACCCATGGCAGATAAAGCACTAACCGATTTACCCGAACCTGATTCGCCAACAATACCGATGGTTTCGCCTTGTCTTAAAGTAAAAGAAATGTCGTTAACCGCTTTTACTTTTTCGCTTTCGGTTTTAAACTCAACAACCAGATTTTTTATCTCAAGAAGTAATTCTTTCTTCAACATCTACATAAACGCAATAGTTACGAATATAAGTATAAAAAATAAACATAAAAATAAACTTAGACAAAGGGCTGGTTTTCACATATTAATGTGGAAGTTCTACGGCTTACAAAATCAAAATTATTTTGGTTAAAACGCTTGCAAAAAAAATCCCCGAACAATTCCGGGGATTTGATTTTAACGCTACGTTTTTTTATCTGACTAACATCAATGTTCCCTGTTGTTTATATGTTTTACCATCTAAACCTTCAGCCTGCAAAATATACATATAAGTGCCTTCTGGAGCTTTATCTCCGTTAGGTGTCATACCATCCCAGCGTTGGTCAGGAGCAGTAAGTGTATGTAACAATTGTCCCCAGCGACTGAAAATCTGGCAATTTAAGCTGGTCATGCCCGTATTGATGATAAAGAATTCATCGTTTATATTATCACCGTTTGGAGAAAACACGTTTGGAACTGTAATCGTAGTTGGTATTTCGGCAACAATCAGGGCAACTGCAATATTCGATGTACAAAGCCCATTTTGAATAAATAAACTAGCTGTGTAAGTTCCCACTGCAGTATATGTATGCGTGGTATTTACCGTTGTATCACCCATTCCGTCACCAAAGCTCCAAACATAATGGCTTCCGCTTGGCACATTCGATTGATTTGTAAATACAACATTTAAAGGAATGCTTCCAATAGCCGGGCTTGGAGTAGTTGAGAAGGTTGCCACAAGTGCAGCAGAAGTTGGAACACTAAAGGTAGGGATAGCGCCTGTTAATGAAGAATTTGCTACACAACCTTTCGAGTCTGTTACAACCAGTGTATAAGAGCCGGCTTGTACACCGCTTAAAGTCAAAGAGTTTGACACTACACTGCCGGTGGCATCAATCCATTGATATTGATACCCCGGTGTGCCTGAAGAAACATTTGTAATGCCACTAACACCTCCGGTTGGCTGTCCGCATTGCGCGGTTGCCGTAACAGCTGTACTAACATCTACTATAGGCGTTGGGTTTATCGTTACAGTTACCGTAATTATTCCTCCTGCCGAAGCACTTGAACATCCGTTTGTAACCGATGCCGAGTCTGAAATTGTGTAAACTGTTGTGCCCGCAACATTGGTTGACGGTGTATACGAGTTTCCGCTTGTTACATAGGTTGTGCCGTTATACCATACAGGTACAGAAGCTACCGTGCCTGTTGGAGTTACGTTTATACTTCCTGCAGATGTGCCCTGGCATTCAACTAATGGGTTTGCTGCTGATCCTGACAATACCGGAGCAGATGGCGCCGGGCTAATTGTAACCGTTACCGTTAAAGCATTTCCGGCATCCAAATTAGTACAACCTGTAACAGTGGATGAATCAGATATTGTATAAACAGTAGTTGTTGGAGTAGCTGTGCTTGGTGTGTAGGTTGGTCCAACGTTTACAGTACCTGTACCTGCATACCAGACAGGCGTTGTTGAAGCTGTTGTAGTTACGCTTAAAGTAACAGGTGTTACACCCTGGCATTCAACTAACGGATTGCTTACTGTACCGGATAATGTAGGTGGAGCGGGCGCCGGATTAATTGTAACTGTTACAGTCAAAGCATTTCCGGCATCTATATTGGTACAACCTGTAACAGTGGATGAATCAGATATTGTGTAAACAGTGGTTGTTGGAGTAGCTGTGCTTGGTGTGTAAGTTGGTCCCACGTTTACAGTGCCTGTACCTGCATACCAGACAGGTGTTGTTGAAGCGGTTGTAGTCACACTTAAAGTAGCAGGTGTTACACCCTGGCATTCAACCAACGGATTGCTTACTGTACCGGATAATGTAGGTGGTGCGGGTGCCGGGTTAATCGTAACTGTTACGGTTAAAACATTTCCTATAGAAGCGCTTGTACAACCTGTTACGGTTGATGAATCAGATATAACATAAATGGTTGTTGTTGGAGTTGCCGTACTTGGAGTTAAGGTTTGCCCTACATTAACTGTAGTTGTACCCACATACCAGATCGGAGTGACAGAACTTGTTGTAGTTAAACTAACTGTTGCAGGTGCTACACCCTGGCATTCTATCAAAGGATTACTTACAGAACCTGACAAAGTAGGCGCTGCCGGCGTTTGCAGAACAGTTACTGTTACCGGCTTGGTTATACTGGAGCATCCGCTTGCTGTAGCGCTTACATACAAAGTTGTAGTTCCAACCGGTAAATCTGTAGGAGTATATGTGTTTGAATTGCTGATTAAAACGTTGTTACTTCCATCATACCAGTTTACAGTTGGTGTAACCGTTCCGCTGTTTGCAACTGTAACCGTCAAGGTTTTTGGCCCGGTGCCATCGCAATAAATTGTATCCTGTAAAGAAGCCGTTAAAACAGGTTGAGAAGGCGCTCCTGCATTTAGCACCGAAATAGAACAGAATTTGGTAACGCACAAGTTTGCATCGGTTACCTGCACACAATAATTTCCGGCAGGAACGTTGCTTAAGGTCGGCGTATTTCCACCGACTACATTCCCTGTTGAATTATCAGTCCAAACATACACACCTGTGCCATTAACTGTATAGGTTACATTTGTTATAGCGCCAGTTGGTGTAGTGCAATTTGATTGTGTTACATTAACCCCTGTTGTATCAATTACTGGTAAGGAGTTTACGGTTATTGTACCATTTGCAGAAGTTGTTGCCTGGCAACCGGTTGCTGTATTGGTTACTGTAACTGAATAAACTCCGCCAGCAGATACAGTCAATGTGTCTTTTATTGCTCCTGCAATAGCACCGCTTGCATTACCCCATTGATAGGAATACCCTCCGCTATTTGGTGTTACTGTTAATGTAGTAGATGAAAGGTTACAAATTTGTGATGTTGAATTGCTGATGGAAGGTGTTGGTAATTGATTAACTGTAATACTGGTTGTTCCTGCAACACCTGTACAATTAGACGCTGTAGAGGTTACATCTATCGTAAATGGATTTGGCGCACCGGCTGGCACGGTTACTGTGAATGTATTTCCTATACCGGCAGTTCCAACTGCAGGCGTCCAGCTATAGGTTGTTCCTGCTACAGGAGCATTTACTGTTAAGGTAGCTGTTCCTCCAACACAAATGGCCGGAGAGCTTGCCGTTACCGTTGGTGGAGGCGGTGCACCTGCATTTGGCAAAGTAAAGTTTTTAGAAAAGATACATCCAGTAGCAATATCTTTTATTTCTAAAGGATAAGTTCCTGCTCCGTTTGTGTAAGATGATGCACTTGTAAACGGTCCGCCATTCCATGAATATTGATACGTGCTTCCTCCAGTGCCGTCAGCTCCTATAATGGTTCCGTCATTTACACCGCAGCTTGCCGGTGTAATAGTTGGTGTAGCTGCACCCGGTATCGGGTTAATGGTGATCGTATAAATTAATTGCGTACTGCTTGTAGACGGACAACCAGAACCCGATGCTATGGCTGTCGCAGTTATAGTACCTACTGCCTGAACCGTTAAAGTGCTTGGCGCAGGGTAACTTGCAATATTCCCTGTTCCTGTTGTACCCAGACCTATAGCGGCATTGCTGTTAGTCCAGTTTACTGAACCTGCTGGAGTCACACTAAATGTAATACCGTTAACTGTTGTATTTACAAGCCCGCCGGCACAAACAGTTTGTGCATTTCCGCCACCACCTGTTACGGTAATGGTAGGCGTTTGATTAACCGTTATACTTACTATTGTATTATTTACACAACTGTTTGCATCTGTTCCTGTAACCGTATAAACGGTTGGGATAATTGTGTTGGTTGGAGTAGCCGTTACTACCGAACCGGTTGAAGTGCTTAAGGTTGCTGAAGGCGTCCAGGTATATGTTCCTGTAGAACCCGCACCTGACGCTGTTAAGGTTGAACTTCCTCCTCCAGAACAAATTGCCGTTGATGAAGGCACTACTGTAATTGTTGGTAATGGATTTACCGTTACCGTAGCTACTGCACTGGTTGTACAGCTTCCGTTAGCGCCTGTTAAAGTATAGGTTGTGTTTGCTGTTGGGTTAACAGAGATCGTATTTGTATTTACTGTCCCGGGCATCCAGGTGTAATTAGTGGCTGTTGCACCAGTTAAGACAGTACTGCCTCCCGAACAAATTACTTTTATTCCTGTTATAGATAGCGTCGGTGTAGGCGTTACATTAACCGTTACAGTAGCCGGAGTTAAATTTCCACAACCGCTGTTACTTGTACCGGTTACACTATAAACAGTCGTTGCTGTTGGAGTTGCTGTTGGAGTTGCTGTATTAGCTCCGGTCAATGTTGCAGAAGGTGTCCAGGTATATGTACTTGCGCCACTTACTGAAAACGTTTGCGAAGCGCCACTGCATATCGAATATGTATTGCTCGCTAAAGAATAGGTTGGTGTTGGATTAACTGTTAAAGTAACTGTAGCCGGAGTTACATTTCCGCAACCTGCAGTACTTGTTCCTGTTACGCTATAAACTGTAGTTGTTGTGGGGCTTGCCGTTGGATTAGCTGTATTGGCGCCTGTTAATGTAGCAGATGGGGTCCAGGTGTATGTGCTGGCACCGCTTACTGTAAAGGTTTTTGAGCTTCCGTTACAAATTGTATACGAATTTGCTGCTAATGAATAAGTCGGTAATGGATTTATCGTTAAGGTAAGTGTTAAAGGGCTGCTTGGTGCACAACCACTTGCCGTACCTGCTACTGTATAAATAGTTGTTGTTGACGGAGATGCCACTGGGTTGGCTGTGCTTGCTCCTGTTAATGTTCCCGCCGGAGTCCAGGAGTATGTGCTTCCACCACTAACAGTAAAGGTTTGCGATCCTCCGTTACAAATGGTGTAGCTGTTTGCTGTTAAACTTAAGCTAGGTACCGGGCTAACTGTTACGGTTACCGTTGCAGGTGTCAAATTTCCGCAACCCGCAGCACTGGTGCCTGTTACGCTATAAACTGTAGTTGTTGTAGGGCTTGCTGTTGGATTTGCCGTATTGGCCCCTGTTAATGTAGCCGACGGAGTCCAGGTATAAGTGCTCGCACCACTTACGGTAAATGTTTGAGATCCACCGCTACAAATAGTATAAGCGTTTCCGACTAAACTATATGCAGGTTTTGGATTTACCGTTACGGTTACAGTAGCCGGAGTTAAATTTCCACAACCGACAGCACTTGTTCCGGTAACACTGTAAACAGTAGTTGATGTAGGGCTTGCTGTTGGGTTAGATGTATTGGCTCCTGTTAATGTAGCAGATGGAGTCCAGGTGTAAGTGCTTGCACCGCTAACTATTAATCCCTGAGAGTTTCCATTACAAATTGTATATGAATTTGCTGAAAGTGAATATGTTGGCAAAGGGCTAACATTTAATGTTACTGTTGTTGCTGAACTTGTACATCCGCTCGAAGCACCCGTTACGCTATATACAACCGTTGCTGTTGAGCTTGGTGTTACTGTTGGTGTAGCGCTGTTTACACCTGATAAATTGGTTGTCGGAGTCCATGTATAAGAAGTTCCCCCGCTTACGGAGAAAATTACAGGAGCATTTAAACAAGTTGTATACGTGCTCTGAGATGCTGTAATTGTTGGGGTGCTTACAATTGTAATAGTAGTTGTTGCAGGAGTTCCTACGCAACCAGTAGCAGTATTCGTGCCTGTAACTGTATAGGTTGCAGGAGAAACTGTTGGCATAGCAGTTACACTGGTTCCTGAAGTACCGCTTAATCCGCCGCCTGCCGAAGACGACCAGGTATATGTATTTGCTCCGCTGGCAGTAAGTGTTGTGCTTGTTGAAGAACAAACCGATGCACTGCTAGATGTAAGCGTTAATGTAGGTAACGGGTTTACCGTTACAGTAGCTACTGCACTTGCCGTACAGGTTCCGTTAGCGCCTGTTAAAGTATAAGTTGTATTTCCTGTTGGATTAACCGAGATTGTGTTTGTAGTAATATTGCCCGGCATCCAAGTGTAATTACTCGCAGTTCCTCCTGTTAAAACAGTATTTCCTCCATTACAAATAACTTTTGTTCCGGTTATGGTGATAGTAGGTGTAGCAGTTATAGTAACCGTAGCTACCGCTGTATTTTTACATCCGGTTGCTGTGTTTGTTCCAACAACCGTATAACTTGCAGGCGATATGGTTGGTGCAGCCGTAACGTTTGCTCCGGTTGTGCCACTAAGGCCACCACCTGACGAAGGGGTCCAGGTGTATGTGTTTCCTCCGCTGGCAGTTAGAGCAACCGATGCGCCGCCACATACCGTGGTAGATGTTGGTGTAATTGCGATAGTTGGTTTTACAGGCACAGTAAAGACATACGTTCCAATACCGGGTGCACAACCGTTACGTCCGTGAAAAGTGTACGTTAATGTATAAGTACCCGACGCCATTAAATCAGGATTTACATACGCATATCCATAATGAGAATCGTAAACACCCGACATTCCTGCAGCAGGGCTAATGGAATAAACCGCAGACCCAATAACTGAATTAGCTGCAACCGTTAATGAAAAACAACTGGCTGTTGTAGCATTCCAGGTTTGAGGTCCTGCCAAAATAGTTCCGTCCCAGCAATTTTTCAGTGTAACAGTGGTAGTACCTACCGTACCCGTATTACAATACGACACAACGTGATTTACCGTAGAATCCAGGTATGATAAGTATAAATTATAATCATTTCCTGCAGTTGCTACTCCTCCTCCTATTGTTCCGTCTGTACACGTGTTACAAAAATTAAATATCGGAGAGCCTCCTTCGTAAACTGTTATATTACCCTTTGTATTTAAATTAGTTTTGAAAGGGTTAAAATCCAACATAATACAAGGTGTTAGAATATCTGTATTGGGATCAGTAAGTGAACTGGATTCAGGAGGCCAAACAAAGAATGGCAGCCCACATTTTGCTGTCGCGCCATTAGCCATATAAGTAGTATTTGCTAAGCCATAGTTAGTTGTATCCTGCGCTAACATAGATATAGTTGTAGGGTTACAGGTAATAGAACAATCTGTAGGATTATTGCTTGCTCCCGCCGTAATATTCACATAACCAGGACAACCCGTTGAAGCACAAGAATTTCCATTTGCATCCAATCCCGAATAACCTGAGTAATTAGTTATTAAAATAATATAATACTGCCCGGCAGCTGTTGCCGTAATCGACAAATGTTCTATGGATGCTGCGCTATAGCTGCATGATTGTGTATTTCCTGCAGTGAGATTATTACAGGCGTTTGCAAAACTTGCAGCTGTAAATGGCCCGTAGCAGATATAATCCACATCTATACCTGTCCCCGAACCGTTTGCCGCCGAATTTTGACTTAGCGTATACGTTAAAGTACCAGCAGCCGTTGTTTTAATATAAAACCAAGAAGGATCCGGCACTTCAGACAAACAACCATAATTAGGACCACTTTGTGCCACGCTACCATTATGTATATTAGGATACACAAAAGATTGACCAGGTGTTAAACAAAAAGGTGTTGCAGAACCACAGGTATTACCCTGAGCGACTGCGAATTGAATACTAAGTAATAATATGGCCGCTGTATAAAATAGTAACTTTATTTTTTTCATATACGTGATGATGGGTGTGGGTTAGTTTTTATTAGATGGGTGAGAGCTCATTATTTTCGCTTTTACTCCAGGCTTTAAAATATCTGTATGTTGGGCATAGTAATTATCAACTACAATATTGTATCCTCCAAGCCCGTAACTTTTATCATACCTCGGAAAATCAACAGGAAGCTCGCTGACAGTAAGGTTGTTTAAGAACTCTGCCTTACGTCCCATATAGGCATCGTTTTCATCTAATGTATTGTTTTGGCTATTATCAACGCTAGGTGCTCCATTCCTTGCTTTCACCTGCGCAGAAGCATTGCTATTATGCGTAACTGCTTTTCGATGGGAAATCACTTTCTCAGCCTCTGACTTTAACTTATCGTTTGAACCCGGACTGGTTTGTGCATTTATTTGACCAAGGCAAATAATGGGTATAATAAAAAAAACATTTTTTAACACTTTCATATCTAATCTTTTACACAAATATAAAAAATAAATAAGATAGCAGTTACATTAAATTCAAAAACATTACATTTTTCGACCTTTCAATAATTAATTAATACCATTCAGTAAAATAATTTACAACCTGTTTTTTATTATGTGAATAAAAAAATCATCCGTTTTCCAAATAATTTAGCCTCTTTTGATAGCTTTACAGCCTTTTAAAATACTTTTGAGCCGAAAAAACGCCAAAAACGAGGAGAACAACAACAATGAGCGAAAACAACGATAACAGTAACACGAACGACAATCATAACGAATTAGACAGTATTACCCATGTATCGGGTATGTTTAAGAACTGGTTTATCGATTATGCATCTTACGTAATTTTAGAACGTGCCGTGCCTGCTTTAGAAGACGGATTAAAACCCGTTCAACGCCGTATCTTACACAGTATGTGGGAGTTAGAAGACGGGCGTTACAACAAAGTTGCCAATTTGATCGGTAATACCATGAAATATCATCCGCATGGGGATGCCAGCATAGGTGACGCTTTGGTGGCCATCGGGCAAAAAGACCTTTTAATTGATATGCAGGGTAACTGGGGTAATATTTTAACCGGCGATAGTGCCGCTGCCCCTCGTTATATTGAGGCTCGCCTTTCAAAATTTGCGTTAGATGTACTTTATAATCCAAAAACAACCAACTGGCAGTTAAGCTATGATGGCAGGAACAAAGAACCGATTACACTTCCGGTAAAATTCCCTTTATTATTGGCTCATGGCGTTGAAGGTATTGCTGTTGGTTTGGCCTGCAAAATGCTGCCCCACAACTTTAATGAGCTGATTGACGCTTCTATACAGGTTTTACGCGGAAGAAAAGCCGTTATTTATCCTGATTTTGTTACCGGTGGTATTGCCGATTGCAGCGATTACAACGATGGTTTGCGCGGCGGAAAAATCAAGATACGCGCCCGCATAAAAGAACTAAACTCTAAAACGCTTGTTATTACCGAGATTCCGTTCGGTACTACTACGGGTTCTTTAATCGACTCTATACTTGCTGCCAACGATAAAGGCAAAATAAAAGTAAAAAAAGTAGAAGATAACACCGCTGAAAGTGTTGAAATTCTAATTCACCTGCAGCCGGGCATCTCTCCCGACAAAACCATCGACGCTCTTTACGCTTTCACCAATTGCGAGATGAGCATTTCTCCAAATGCTTGCGTTATTGAAAACGATAAGCCAAGATTTTTGGGTGTAAGCGAAATGCTGCGTTTATCTACTCTACAAACGCTGGAACAACTGCGTCGCGAGCTGGAATTGGAAAAGCAGGAGCTGGAAGAAAAATGGCATTTTGCTTCTTTGGAAAAGATCTTCATCAAAGAAGAAATGTATATCGATTTCAAAAAATATTCCGACAAAGAAACTCTATTCAAATATTTATATACCGCATTTACACCACACAAAAAGAAATTGATCCGGGATATTGTTGACGACGATCTTCAGCGCTTGACGCAGATCCCGATGATCCGTATCACGCGTTTCGACAGCATAAAAGCTGAAGATCACATGAGAGACCTGGATGATAAAATTGCAACTGTAAAAAATCATTTAGCCAATTTAACCGATTACGCTGTTGAGTATTTTAAAACTTTAAAGAAAAAATACGGAGAAGGAAAAGAGCGCCGCACCGAGATAAAACAGCTTGATACCATTGTGGCAACACAAGTTGTTATGGCTAATGAAAAACTGTATGTGAACAAAGCAGAAGGTTTTGTTGGAACAAGTTTAAAGAAAGACGAGTTTGTTTGTGATTGTTCTGACATTGATGATATTATTGCTTTTACCAAAGAAGGTAAAATGAAAATATTTAAAGTACAGGACAAAGTGTTTGTAGGAAAAGATATTCTGTATGTGGCTGTGTTTAAAAAGAACGACGAACGCACTACTTATAATATGATCTATACCGACGGACCAAAAGGAATTACCTTTATAAAACGCTTTAACGTTACCGGCGTTACCCGTGATAAGGAATACGATCTAACCAAAGGAACTGCAAACTCGAACGTACATTGGTTTACCATTAACCCGAATGGCGAAGCTGAAAAAGTAGTGGTGAATTTAAAGCCTGTAGCAGGTGTCCGCAAGCTGGAGATTGATGTTGATTTTGCTGAAATACCGGTTAAAGGCAGGTCTTCTGTGGGAAATATTGTTACCAAATATGCCGTTAAAAAAGTAACCTTTAAGGCAAAAGGAGCGTCTACCTTAGGAGCTGAAGATTACTGGTTTGACGACACTACACATCGTTTAAACAAAGATGACAGAGGCACTTATTTAGGCAAGTTTTCGGGTGAGGATAAGATCCTGACAATCACTTCAAAAGGGCAATATAAATTGTATACATACGATCTGTTGAACCACTTTGACGAGGATATTGTAATGATCGAGAAATTCCTGCCAAAGCAGGTGATTACGCTTATTTATTTTGACGGAGAAAGCAAATCTTACGTAACAAAACGCTTTTTACCGGAGAACATTTCTACCAAAACAGCTATCATTACTGAGCATGAAAATTCTTTGGTAGAGCTTGTTACAAGCAATCCTGTTGCCGTAATTGACGTTGTTTTTGCTAAAGAAAAAGACAAGCAGCCTAAACCTGAAACTATTAACCTGGCTGAGTTTGCGCCCATGGTTAGCATGAAAGCCAAAGGAAAAAAACTAACTCCGCTTAAAGTAAAAGAAATTAACCTGCGTGAAGCCGAAGAGATTGAGTTGGATGAAGAGCCTGAAGAAACCGGCGGCGATAATGGCTTATCTCCTATGGAACTGCATCGCCGCGCCATGGAAAAAATAAGCCGCAAAGCCGCACAGGACTTTATGAAAGGTGAAGATGGCCAGGGTAAATTGCCTTTTGATTAATTCCGTAAATAGTTTATTGTAAAAAAGAAAAGCCTTGCAATTGCAAGGCTTTTCTTTTTAAAGTTGTTTCGATGTTATTTATTGCTGTTTCACAACTTTGCGTACAACAACTTCATTACCGCTAATTAAACGAATAAAATAAACACCATTCGTACAATTCGAAAGGTCGATAGTTTTCGTTACATCGCCTCTTTCGCTTAACTGCTCCGTGTAAACCTGTTGTCCGGCTACATTTAAAACACTTAATGAAATAGTTTCATTTTGTCCGTTGGTATAATGCAGGTTAACTTTACCCATGCTTGGATTAGGATAAATATCTACATTGCTGCTAAATGCTTTGTAAGAGTTTATTCCCAAAGGAGTTCCTATAGTAACTACATAATCCTCTGTTTCCCCTGATCCAAATGACAAGCAACCGCTTGTAGAATCGTTTGTATTACCTGCATCACGTGCACGAACACGCATAATCGTATTTCCTAATACTGCATTAGCAGGCACGTGTAAGGCAAGCGTATAATCTAATCCCGGAGTAGAGCTTAGGCAAATTTGTTGCCATTCGGTTGAGTTAGCTTCAAAAGTACCGTTCTGGTTATAATCCACCCATACAGAACCAATGCTGCTGCCTGTAAACTTAACGTTAAACGTGTATGTTGAACCCGGAGCTAATGTAGCCGTTGTATTACCTGTTGCAGGATACTGCGTGTAATAGCTTGGTGCACAGCCGGTAGGGCCATTTTGCAAAGTAGTTCCTGTAATAGCTACAGAATCAATAGCGCCGCCTGTGCTTGAACAACCGCCACCTAAGCCTGAATTACAATAACAATACATAGCAGGAGTAAGTTTAACCAATTGAGGGGTTGAAGCTGATGTTTGGCCGCCGCAGGTTAACTCATTTCTGAAATAAGTAGACGCTGTTAACGTAGCTGTATAATAAGCAGATGTTGCACCTGCAATATTAGTCCAGGTAGTGCCATTTGGCGATGATTGCCACTGATAGGTTAATCCCTGGGCAGGAGCCGAAGCGCCTGTTAAACTCAAATCAACAGTAGTACAGGTAGAATCTACCGATGCAGTTGTAGTACCCGATGTTGGTGTACCTGAACATGGCAATAGCTGTATTAAATTAATATCGTCTATACTCAGATATTCTGGAGAGAAGGTAGAGCTACAATAAATACCAATATTATAAACCCCTGTACTTGGCACCGTAAATGTGCCTGTAAATTGTTTATAAGTAGTATCGGTTAAATTATGTAATTCCGTACCAATAACGGTTGTCATAGCTATTGCAGATTGCGCTGTACCAATTTTAGCCGCTAAAGTATCCCATCCGCTATATCCATCTGTGATATACCAAAAAGAGAACTGATAAGATTGTCCGGCTGTAAGATTTAAAGAAGGCGTGAAGAAGTAATCATCGCTGCCATATTGAAAAGAGGCAAATCTGCTACCACCAGCTGTATGATTTTTTTGTTCATCATACCCGGTTGGCGCGATGTATGTAAAAGTTTGCGTATTTAAATTAGTAGCTTCCATACAACCTGGCAATTGATTATTCGTATGTATACTTTCAAAATCTTCGGTGTAAGGTAAATT
>Ga0134128_10000621_pt1 | contig 48660 bp, 43 predicted proteins | sample KB31754_FD_96462 | JGI IMG/M metagenome (GOLD analysis project Ga0134128, IMG submission 96462) | Terrestrial soil microbial communities with excess Nitrogen fertilizer from Kellogg Biological Station, Michigan, USA - KB3-175-4 | ecosystem: Environmental > Terrestrial > Soil > Unclassified ...
GTATGTAGTAGGCGCAACAGGTAAATGCCCATACCATGCATACTCATATACTCTTAACAGCTGCTTAAAATCCTGGTTGTATGCGGTTTCTCGCAGCTCATTATAGTAGTCGTAGTTTGTCTTGTCGCTTCTGTACTGGATAAGCTCTCCATATTGCAGTATTTGCAGCAGCCACATATAGCCGTATCGTATTGCCAGGCGTGTGTCGTTGTCGTTGGCTGCCTGTTGCAGGCGGGTTTCCCAATTTATTTGGAGCAAGTTTTCTTCATCTGCAGGTGGCAAGTCGCCTTCTTCACCCAAGTCTTTGTTTCGCCGCTGAAAAATACCTCCCTCTCCAGAAAATATCTTGAACAATACATAGCCGAAAATAAAAAAGAAGAATAGCCATACTATTGTTTTCCCTAAGCTACTTCCAAAGAAGGTCAGTATGCCTATCACTATTGTTGTAAAAAGGTTGGAGTTACGTTTTCTTACGTTTATTTCTCCTTCCTTATCATTTTTGTAATTGAAGGAGCTGTCGTTTGTCAATTGTTGCCACTGTGTCGTGGTAATTGTTCTTTCAGTGACAAGGCTATCTGCTGATGCTATATGAGCAGGCAAAAGAAAAACAATAAAACATGCAAGTAAAATGCAGATATTATGCCCGGACCTCATTTTTTGATCTCTTACTTACTTTTATCGGATAGAAAACAAAATACCATAATATAAAGACAAGCGATCCTGTCAGTATGCTGATGCTCAGCCATACAGGCATTCCCGTATGTCGTGTTACAAACCCTTCAAAGAAAGCAGCAGTGGCAAATATAGGAACCACCCCTATCATGATCTTTACGCCATCCTTTGCCGCCATCATTAGTGACTGAAGGCGTGTATATGTTTTTGGAAAGAGGATGGCATTCCCAATTATCAGTCCTGCAGCCCCTGATATTACAAGTGCCGAGACCTCCAGTGTTCCGTGAATAAATACTACCAGAAGCGATTGTATACCTAGGTTATGGTGAAAGAACATGTATTCAAAAGTACCCAGCATTAGCCCGTTTCTGTACATGATGATCAGTGTGCCCACAGACACAAATATTCCTGAAACAAAACATCTGAACGCAACCGAAATGTTATTAATGGCAATGCTCACAAACATCAGGAACTCATTTCCGTTTTTATACACGCCAAATGGGTCGCCATTGGCTATATTCCTTTCGGTCATATCTACATATTTGTCGCCTAATATTGCCCTTATAAATGTCTGGTCGTTAGATGCTGAAAAAATGCCCATTATCACAAATGCCGCAAAAAACAGAAATGCGAATAATAATGTGCGCTGGTTTTTCTTCATTATCAGCGGCAATTCCGTGCTCCAGAACGTAAATATCCTGTGTGTCTTTTCTTTTTTGTTTTTGTAGATGGACAGATAGATGTTGGCTGCCAATCCGTTGATATAGCGTACTGTATTACTGAATGGATAAAATGTTTTTGCATACGAAAGGTCATCCACCAGGTATGTGAAGCGCTTTGCTACCTCATCAGGGTCTTCGGTAGGCTCTTCATAACTGTTCCAACGCTCTAAATTTTGCTTTATAAAATGTCCTTCCCGCATGCTGATACAGAATAGTGCTACAATTTAATGCAATTTTCAGAGCTAATATATTCTTTATTGCCGATGATTGATTGCAGGAGCTAAACATTTACATTTGTGACATTCCGGGTGCTTGTATGAGTATTGTTACTGTATCTACCCCTTTTAATATAGACCTCGAATTCAGGATAGCTCCTTTCCACAAAAGGCTGGTGGCCTGGCTTATAGATATTGTGATCGTTTATGCCTTTGCATATATAATGTACAGGGTATTGGTATCCAACGAAGATTCCGGTTATTTAAGTAATGTTTTATATATATTACTGGTGATCCTGCCTTACCTGTTGTATCATCTGTTGTTTGAGGTTTTTATGAATGGCCAGTCGCTTGGTAAAAAAACGATGGGTATCAAGGTCATGGATAAGAATGGCAATGAGCCTACGCTAAGCCAGTATTTGCTAAGATGGATGTTCCGGTTGGTGGATATGTTGGGTACACTCGGGACAGCCGCAGTGCTAAGCGCGGCACTCACCACGTACACACAGCGCCTCGGCGACCTTGTGGCAGGAACTATGGTGATAGATCAGCGATACGCCGCAAATTTCTCAGAAACCATTTACATGCCGATAGAGGACAAAGGCTACAAGCCCCTCTTTCCCCAGGTAATGCAGCTTTCCGACCGCGATATAAATGGCATCCGCAACCTGCTCGATATAAAAAGCAGCAGCAGGGACGTAGATCTCTATACTCTACAGGTTACCGACCGTATAAAAGAAGTATTAAATATCGAAACCGATATGGATGCCCGCCAGTTCCTCTACAGGTTATTGCAGGATTATAATTTTTTGACGAGGAAGTAGGATATTTTCATTTTTATAAGGGTCATTGTGAGATACGAAGCAATCTTTGACTATATGGTCAAAAACACTCCAGGCGATAAAGTCCATACTTACATCGCCGGAGCATTAATTTATTATTCTAATCTTAAAATTATTTACAAAGCTACTGAAGTGAAAAAGCTAATTAATTCTTTGGCAAATGCTTCCGGCGCATCTAATGCAGCAAAGTGCCCACCGACTTCCATTTTCGTAAAATGCGTCGCATTTACCTTCCTGTCGATCCACTCTTTGGGAAATGGTGCTTCTCCCGGGAATAAAGCTACTCCTGTTGGAACGTTCACCTTCTCGTTCGATTTGAGTCCTCCGGACCATAATGCTCTGCCTTCTTCCGCGTAGGTCCTATTAGCTGAATTGATAGTTTCGGTAACCCAATATATCATAACATTAGTGATCAATTCATCCTTGGTAAAATGCTCATCCAGATTATCTGGTCTTCCTGACCAACCATGGAATTTTTCTATCATCCATGCTGCCAGCCCTACAGGTGAATCATTTAAAGCATAGCCTACTGTTTGCGGCTTGGTTGTCTGGAGGAGGGCATATGCCCCTTCAGTAAAGAACCAATGCTGGATAAATTTCCCGAATTCCTGTTCCGGAGCCGACATTGTTGCCCAATCCTCTTGTCCATTTGGATAGCCTACATCAGTTAAATGAATTGCAGAAACCAATTCCGGGAATTGGTTAGCCAGCGATTTGCTAATTGTAGAGCCTATGTCCCCACCGGCAGCGAAAAATGATTTATACCCCAAAACTTCCGTCATAAGCTTTGCCCATAACCGGGCTGTTTTATCGCTGCTTTGCGGCTTTTTATCGGAAAATCCAAAACCCGGAACAGATGGAATTATCACGTCAAATGACTGCTCTGTAAGGATGGGTATAATCTTGTGAAATCTGTAAAAACTGTCAGGCCAGCCATGAGTCAAGAGCAATGGTTTAGCATTTTTTCCTTTCCCTTTTGCATGTATAAAATGAATGTTGATACCATCTATCTCAGTCTTAAATTGCGGCAAGGTATTTATTAATGCTTCCTGGTCTCTCCAATTGTAAGATGTCTGCCAATAGGTTACCAGCTCATGTAAATATTTGGGATTGATACCGTAATTCCATCCTGCATTTTCCGGCTCATCTGTCCATCGTGTATTTTTCAATCTTGAAGCTAAATCGTCTAATACTTTCTGCTGTACATCGATTTTAAAAGATTTTATTTCTGGCATAGTTATATAGTTTGTATAAAACTATCCACATTGGTTTTCTTTTCATTGTAAAAAATTTACCTCCAATTGTAAATGAAAGAAACATTATCTTAAGTTACTTGTTGTCTGGAGGTTGTAAAATCATATCGGGCACCAGTTGGTTTACTTCTAATGTCAATTGAGATTTTAGATATTCTGTCGGGCTTATACCTGAAAAATGAGTGAAGTCCTTTATCAAATGAGCCTGGTCGTAAAAATCATGTTTATGCATGACCATAAACCAATCAATTTGTTTTTTATACCGTTGAATATCATTTATTACCTGGTGAAAACGACTTATCCTTTTCAGGTATTTGGGTGAAAAGCCTGTGTGCTTTTTTAATAAATGAATAAGATGTTTTTGGGAATAACCGGATTTATATACCAACCAATCCACGGGCTTATTAATATTACTTTGCAGGAACATTACCAGGCTATTATCAATGGTTCCGTTGATTAAATACTTTAAGAAAAAGTTTTCGATCAGTGTAAACCTGTCCGATACTAAAGCAGCATTGATAAGTTGTTGATATAAATGCTTAAATGAACACCCTAATACTAATTCTGCTTCTATCCCTACATAGTCTATCGCCGTTAAGGGTATTCCTGTTAACGAATAAAAACCACCTGGAGTAAAGCGGATGCTTATGATTGTGGAGTCAGGGTTGTTCCTGTACGTTATTGCCTGTTTATGAATTCCGGTGAACCATGCATTTTTTATATCAATTTTTTTGCCAATAATGTTTTCAGGATAGACTGTATCCACGCAATTTTCATTGAGTTCAATAACTAAATTCAAGCATCCTTCCGGCAATTCTTTAATGTAAGGGACAGGCAGAGAACCATTAACATATACCATATGCCGAATGAAATCGGATAGTGGATATCCCGGTATATGTTTTTCTACGTGCATAATTATTTCATAGGTTCTCTTCCTATAAAGCGTTCCTTTCCCAGCAGGAAATTGATAGCCCTTGTTACATTCTTGTCCACGCTTCCTTCTGTTTTTAGAAATGAGATGTACCTGACAATCTCTTTTTGTAATGACGGAGAAAGATCATCAAATTTTTTTTGTGCTCGTGGATTGTTGATTAAAGCATCCGTTAATTTAGGGTGTGGCGTTAGTGTACGGTCAGCGGGATCAAATTCAATTGTCAGTTTAATGATTTCACCAACCCGTCTCGGAGAATCTTCAAGCATAAAAGTATTTATGTAAAGTCTCCATGCTCCCTTGTATTTGATCAGGGTTTGTTGGTATGGCTTGTCGTTGATAGTACCTCTTATTGGGATCGGGCCTTTATCTTTATTATTTTGTTTAAATAACTTCTGGAGAATATTTTCAGGTACAAAAACAAAAGGATTGATACCTATTATTTCTATACAAGCTTTGAATTTTGGCATAATATAAGGCTGGACATCTGTATAGAAAAAAAGTACGTTTTCAATTCAAATATCTAAAACTTTAATGGAAAATAATATTCCGCATTTTAAAACTACATTTCAACCTCAATTAAGATAAATTCCAGTTAGTAATAAAATATTACTACAGGTTGTTAAATACAACTGCAAGTATTGTAATGACAACTAATAGTGGCGGCATTTTTGTTGATTTCTAGTAGCCTATGTTTCAGGCGTTATCATACGCCTTCTGTATGTCTTTGATCACGATCTTTTTCATTTTCATCATGGTTTGCATGACAGCGGTTGCCTTTTTAGGATCACTATCGTTCATCAGGCGTGGAAGTATTTCGGGAGCTATCTGCCAGGAAACGCCGTATTTATCTTTTAGCCAGCCGCATGGTCCTTCCTGGCCGCCATCTGCTATCAGGGTATTCCAGTAATAGTCCACCTCTTCCTGGGTATCTGGTTCAATGGCGAAAGAAATGGTTTCCATGTATTTGGCCTCCTGGCCCCAGTTCAGGGCAGTCATGGTCATCCCAAATATCTCAAAGGTGGCTGTCATTATTGTATCGGCAGACATAGGGCCATTTTGAGGATATTTTTTGACGTCCAGGAGTTTCCCCTTGAATACTGATACATAATAATTTGCTGCTGCTTCAGCTTCATTGTTGAACAGCAGGAACGGTATGATTTTTGCACGCATAACTTTTAAATTTTTATAGGAACAAAGTTAAATACGATCATCATAACGCACCGGGAGAGAACAAGACAAATGGTGGGAGATTTGCGACAATAATGATTATCATTTTGTGGCACGGAATTCCTGAATGCAATAGCGTAAGTTTAGGCTATGAAGGTATTTATACTATATGCGGGTGTGATAATTATTTGCCTTATCATATTATTTGTCATTTTGAAGTTGTTTAGGAAAATGATGAAGTGAGTGCATATTGCTGTATAATAAAAGCCGCCTCAAATTAATTTTTTGAGGCGGCTCCTTTATGCCTATTCTATAATTACTTTTTTTACCACTACCTCATTTCCTGTATATACCCTTAGTAAATAAATACCCGGCGCAAACATACCTGTATTAAGTGTAGTGACATTGTTGCCTGTACCGCTTCTTCCGGTATTTTGCAAAAGTATTTTTCCTGACATATCCGTGAGCCATATTTGTACAGGCGCATTCCCGGCTTGATATTGCACGTTTAGTTTATCATGTGCTGGTATAGGATAAACATTTATGGTTGTTGCTGTCGCAGACACATTATCTACACCTTCTGCTGCTCGCTCCGAATAGGACACTCCTATGGTAGAGTCTCCTAATACGGCTATGGAAAGTATTGGGTTGTGGTACCCTGCTATATACCACTCATATTGTTCAGATGAGTCTACAGTGAAATAACTGCCTAAAGCAACAGAGCTATCTTGCGACACTATGTATCGATGTAGGCGCGCTACATTAGTATATGTTCCGGTAGGCAACTTCAGCGTTCCGTAGGCGTCATAAGTAAGCCTTTGAAGTATCCGCTCTTTTATATCTAAACCAGCGATATTGCTATTCCTTATGCCATAAAATGTATCTTGTTTAGAATCGTTATAATTAAAAGGATATTTGAGAATATCAACACCTGTGATATAGGTAGTAGTGTCCCCAACATGGCAAAATCCTATTCTTTCAAATGCGGTATCCGAGTTGATGTAATATATAAAAGTGGTATCGGTTACAGTGCCTGAAGTTGGAATTGAATAGCCGGCAGTCGTACTGCCCGGAAAAAGACTGCAAAAAGGTGTGGCGGAGCAACTGATATAATGTGTAGAGCCAGTAAATGTTATAGCCAACGACGAAAAATCCCAGATTACACCTGCACCCAAACTGCTGGGTGATATGCCCATCGGGCTACAGATACCGATGAGGAAAGTCTCGCCTGCCACAGGGCTGTAGTCACTGCTGGTAATAATAGGTTGTGCTTGTGTAGCAAGAGGAAGGCATAGTAATGCCAACACACGGAAAATGTTTGGTTTCATGCGGTTTAAAATTTGAGTTTGGTTTTAAATATCCGTGTAGAAATATTCGCATAGGTGCATAATAAACTTCCATATCGAAAATTTATTGTTCTGCACAAGAAAGTATTAACTATCATCAGTGTCATTTTGCATGATATTTTAGCTCTTCATAAGCTTTGTTATTTTTGCAGTTGATATAATAGTTTCTCCATGAAGACGAATGATATACTATTGATGGTACTCTTACTCATAGTTGCTACGGCATTAGAGGCAACAGGCGATGCTCTTGTAAGAAGATCTATTTATGAATACACAGGCTTATATAGGATAATTTGTGTCGTTGTAGGCGCCGTACTATTATTGGGATATGGCTTTATGGTCAACCTTGCACCAATTGAATTTGGCAAAGTAGTGGGGCTATATATTTCTACGCTCTTTATCATGTGGCAGGTTATTAACTACATCATCTTCCGTACCGTGCCTTCAGCTTCTGTTATCACAGGAGGGGCAATGATTATTATTGGCGGCCTGATAGTGACTTTTGGAAAGTTCTGATTTAGCTTAGTGAAAGATTGGATGATGAGTTTATGCTGTTAGATACTATTAAAAAAAGTTGTGATAAAAGAAATTAAGAAGCAATAAAAATAGCGTTGCAATATGGCAAACGGATCATGCAAAGTCGTAGCGATAGAACACATTACACTCGACGGAGTATACCAAAGTCCCGCCCGACCAGATGAGGATGCGCGTGACGGTTTCAAATACGGTGGCTGGTCAATAGCCGGTAATGATCCCCAAATGCAAACCGTAATTGGTAAATATATGGGAGACGGTTGGTCATTGCTTGTAGGAAGAACCACTTACGAAGGTATTTATGAAGGCTGGTCTGTAAGGCAACCATCCAGCCCTATGACACAGGCACTCACAAGTGTTCAAAAGTTTGTTGCTTCGCATGATCCCAATTACAAATTGGCATGGGAGAATTCAACATTGCTCGCAGGCGATGCAGCTCAAGCCGTTGCCAGACTCAAAAAAGAGCACGACAAAACATTGATTATATTTGGCAGCGGTGTGCTGGTGCGTTCACTTATGCAAAATAGTTTGGTTGATGAATTGGTTTTAATGATTCATCCATTAGTATTAGGCGAGGGATACCGTCTCTTCGATGGAGCTTCATTTGCCAAACCGAGATTAACCGATAATATTGTTACTCATTCCGGTGTTATAATAGGGACCTATCAATTATAATTTTATTATAGGATGGTATGAACATTCTCTATGATTAAAATATTATTTATCAGCATTATTATTTTTCCTGCGATATGCAGCGCCCAACATAAAAATATTCCAAATCGGAATATAAGATCTGATAAGGAATTGTTTCAAGGTAGTAAGTGGTTTTGCAATTATAGCAGGTGTAGATATAAAATAAATATTCAAGGCAATAAAATATCAGTTACGGGAATTTGCGATACGGCTGAATTTCAATTAATGAAAGGCATTATCAAAAACGGCTTGATCTATTCTAATAATCCAATTGAAAGAGAAATACCTGCCACCAAAGGGAGGTTATACCGTTATGAACGAGGTTGGTTCGGCATTATGGAACCCCAAAATGGTGATTGTGAGTGGTTTTCAAAATGTAAAAAATAACTTTGACATTGGGCGATGGTTAAACAGTCTGCGAACAATTCTTCATATTGACAATGTCAACTAACACACTAAAAACGTTATGACTGCATATTATTACCTTTTATTGCGTTAATTATATGAACAAACACCTGATCATTACGCTAAATATTTTTATTAGCTTACTCGGAAGTTGTAATTCCGACGGCCAATCACCACTGCGTACAGTTAAAGATATTCCCATGCCTGGTGGGGCAAACAGGTTCGACTACCAGAGTATCGATCCGGCGAAGCGGCGATTATATATCTCACACATGAACTCAAACGCAGTTGTTGTTTTTGATCTGGATAAGCAACAAGTGATTGCTAACATCGAAAATATCTCTCGCCCAACCGGAATTCTTGCAGTGCCAGAGTTAGGTAAGGTATATGCCTCAGCTTCACACGCGAATGAAGTAGTGGTAATTGATGAGCAATCCTTGAAGATAATACACAGGATACCAAGTGGCGATTTCCCTGATGGAATAGCATATGAACCTGGCAGCAAAAGAATTTATGTTTCGAATGAACGTGGCAAACAGGTAACAGTTATAGATGCTCAAACCGACAAAGTGATCACAAACATTGAGATGGGTGGGGAAGTTGGCAACACACACTACGATCCCGTTTCTAAAAAGATATTTTCGGCTGTTCAGACAAGAAACCAATTAATTTGCATAAACCCTGTAAACAATCAAATTATCAACCGCTTTGATTTAAAAGGCTGCAAAGAGCCGCATGGTTTCTATATTGATGCTGCGACGCATTATGCGCTCATAACAGGGGAGGACAAAGGCCAATTTATTGTGTTCGACTTAACTACAGATAAGATCATTTATTCAGACAAGGTAGGTGCTGACCCTGATGTTTTAGCTTATGATGTTGTCTTACACAGGCTTTATGTTTCATCTGAAAGCGGGATCATTTCTGTTTTTTCGATTAAGAGGAACGACATAAAGAAAATCTCCGAAGGATTTGCAGCCAAACACGCACATACAATTAGTGTCGATCCCCAAACGCACTTGATTTATTTGCCATTGGAGAATGAAAAAAGCAAACCTGTTTTACAAATTATGGCAGTTAACCCGTAATTATCATATTTTTTGCAAAGTAGTAGGGCTGTACATAGCTACACTCATTATCATGTGGCAGGTAATTAACTATATCGTTTTCCGTACTGTGCCTTCAGTTTCTGTTATCACAGGAGGGGCAATGATTATTATTGGCGGCCTGATTGTGACATTTGGGAAGTTCTGATTAAGCGTAGTGAAAGATTGGATGAATGAGTTACGTCCTTTGCTCCCTTAGCAAATGAAAATACAACAGTTTTGTTTCGCAAAAAATACGACAATGACAATATCGAAAGAACCCCAAAACCATAGCAAAAGCGTATTTAAAATTTATATCACGCACAAATTCTGACCAACAGAAAATATTGCAATAAGACTTTTAACTTCAGGTATTTGTAAATAATCCTTGTTTATACTCTTTGACAAACTGCTGGTAATCCTTGCTAACATGCGCTGCATATTCTTCAGCATAGTCAAGCACCCGTTGTTGCCAGCCTTCATCTTTGCCAAAAGCGCAAAGGTCATCAATATTTCCGGAGCCTTGCATTCCGCCACTTCGTAACTGCGCAGAGGCCGTTAATGACCCCATATCGTTTATTACCTGGTACATGCCACGGTAATCATCTACCAACAATTTGAATTTGATGGTGTCCTTTACGGGTTGTAGTTCCTGGATAACGTAAGGCTCATCATTGAAGATAGTTGTGCTTAACAAGGCTGAAGGAACATTCTGCATACGGCACTGAATTGAAGTCACACGGTCCGCCTCTGTCTTCCACTGCAATTGCTGAACATCAATAAAAGGTAGGACAGACGAAGGACGAGCTTGCTTCATATCAAGCAGCAAATACTTGTTCTTTGTATTTGTGCTTTTTAGCAGGAACAAATATCGTTTGACACCGAGGCTGCCAGTTCCTGCAAAACGGAAAACTGAGCCAATCACTTTAAAATTATAAGGCCCGTCGCTGCTTGTGGAGATCCAGTCATTTATATGTGCATTAAGCTCTTTTTTTAATGGCTTCTCCAGCTTGAAATGCCGTTCGTCTTCCAGTGAAAGAATGCGCTTACTTTTTTTATTAATTGTCCTTTTTTTTAGAATATCCTTTTCAGAATGTTTTTTGGCAGAATTTAAAAATTCACAAACGATGCCCCGGGCAATCCGGGGATCAATACTTATAGCTTTTGTGGAACTTAAGGTCGACGCATAGCTACGAACGAAAAGCTGTGCCATTTTAGTTGCCTTTTTACGTGGTATACTCAACGCATCAAAAGCGATAAAAATACTTGTGACCATGCGCACAACTTCATAGGCAGCGGGGGCAAGCACACCTTCGTCGAAATCATTCAGGTCAAAATAAACCAATCCATTCTGGCCTCGGAAACTGCCGAAGTTCTCAATATGAAGATCACCGCATATCCACGCTAATGGAGAAAGCGGAAGAGGCTTGGCCGTTGCGAGGTCCTCATAAAATAAATGGCAGGTGCCTCGGAAAAAGCGAAAAGCATTTTCCAACATAGCCTCATATTTCAACTGCACCATTTCCTCCAGTAGGGGCTTATTGAATTTTTTTATCCGTTCAGATAGTTGTGACATCTTTTTTGTTAGCCTATTGCAACTATAAAATAACGTCAAGAGACATACTGCTGTCTATTTTTCGTTTTCTTTATAACATTTTGCATCACATAGCTATAACATCGCATTTAGTGATATTGTAAAGTTTTCTTTGCTAAATATGAGATTAATGCAAAACGATTTACTCGTCATCATCTTCCGTCTCTTCGCTGGCTTCGTAGTTGATGTTGTTTTCAGCTACTTCGGTCAGTGTTTCATCCGCATTCTTTTCTTCTTCCAGTGTAGTTTTTAATATTTCAGCTATATTACTGTAGCCCAATGTTTCAGCCAGCTGGGCAAGACCGCCATAAGTGGCTATTTCATAGTGTTCTACTTTTTGGCCGGCCAGCACTAGTCCTACATCGCGGGTAGCTGTGCCTTTTTCTGTTTCTTCTATAATGCTGTTACCTTCTTCTGTGATGCCTGCCATTGCATCGCATTTTTTTGCCTGTGGTTTTTTACCAAGCAATTCAAAAACCTGTTCAAGACGTTCTACATGGACTTTGGTCTCTTCCAGATGGTCTCCAAAGGCCTGTTGTAATTCTGTAGAAGTAGCAGCCTTTTTCATTTTAGGAAGTGTTTTTACAAGGTGTTTTTCGGCCCAATAGATGTCTTTCAGCTCATCACCAAAAAACTCAGCTAACCTTGAGTCTGAAGTTTGTGAGTTTTTTTTAGCTGTACTTTTTTTTGTCTGTTTTGCGCGTTTTGTAGCTGTTGCCATGTTTGTTTTTTAATTACAAAATGAATAAAAACCATGCCCGGCATTTAGTTGCCTGCCTATTATAGGTATAGAATTTATAGACTTATAACAATGGACAAAGGCAGTAATCCCTCCTGTTATCTCGGTACAAGCAACATAGTCCTACCTGTTGCTAACAAGCAATTATTTCCTGAAGCATTTAGAAATAAAAGCAGATTGACGTATTATTCGTCCCTTTTCAATAGTCTTGAAGTAAACAGCAGCTTCTACAAAATCCCACTAGCAAAGACAATAATCAGATGGGCGTCAGAGGTACCCGGAAACTTTCGGTTCACTTTTAAGATGAACAAGGACATTACTCATGATAAAACAATGTCTTGCGATCCATACAAAATTGAACGCTTTATGCAAATTATTAACAACGCAGGACAAAAGAAAGGAAGCTTGCTGATACAGTTTCCTGCAGGCAGACAATATAATCTTGAATATCTTAAAAATTTGCTATTCATCGTTCAACAAAATAATGAGGGCTGGGATGTTTGCGTCGAATTTCGTCACTTATCATGGTATCGTGATACTACATATCGGTTATTAGAAACTAGCAAGACTACAATAGTTATTCATGATATGTCCAAATCTGCCACGCCGTCGGATGCACTATGGGGCAATGTTATCTATTTACGGTTTCACGGGCCAAAAGGGGATTATAAAGGTGGCTATGGCATAGATACTTTAAAAGGATACGCAGATAAAATAAAATCCTGGTTAAAGAATAAAAAGATTATTTACACTTATTTTAATAACACTATGGGCAGCGCGGTATTCGATGCGCTGGTTTTGCAGGAGCTTGTGGGGTCGAAGATCATTCATCAAATATGATTTGAGAACACCACTTGTTTAAGCGTCGCGATTAAGGTTTCCCCAATAAGAATCCTGTCTAGTGTTAGTAAAAAAATTAAGGGCGAAGTGCGCCGTACATTGTCGTATCTCCGTTGTGTATCTGTATATGTTGTACTGTAGTTGAATCATTGTTCCAAATATTGTAGGCTGTATCCTTTGAAATAACTTTCTTAGTTGTTTCGAATCAGAATAGCATGAGCAAAATAGTACCACAAAAATAATATTGAACATTAAAGGCTTCATTGTTTCTTCTTTTGAGTTTGCTTCTGCCTGAGTAACTGAAGGAAATGATAGGTATACTAATAATTTTAAAATAATGCTATTGTTTTTTACTTTTTGTCCAAAATACCATACATTTGGTAAAATATACTTGTCATGAGAAAATCCTTCTTATTTCCCCGTTTCTGCCGGACAATTGGTTTAGTGCTCCTTCCCATCTTCGTGGCCTTATTTGCATCTAACAAAGAATTCTCATTTTTAAGTACTCCTATTCCAAAAGATACCTCCCACGAAGTATTGTTTCGTAATTACAATCTCACCGATGAATGCACGATGACAGGAATAATAATCTCATTATGCCTCATTGCTTTTTCGCGGCTCAAAAAAGAAGACGAATATATACGCGATACAAGATTAAGGTCGTTGCAGGTAAGTGTACTTCTTAATTATTTATTGTTACTTATCCTTATATGGACAGTTTACGGTATCAATTTTCTTTTTGCTGTTTGCGAGAATATTTTAACCCTGCTGATACTATTCATTCTCATCTTCAATTTCAATCTCTACATCAGGCCACTTCTTTTTAAATCCAAAACGGCATGAAGAACACAATAAGAGTAGAGCGTGCCCGCATGGATATAACCCAGGCAGAGCTGGCAAAGAAAACAGATGTTTCGCGGCAAACCATCAATGCCATAGAGGCAAACAAATATGTGCCCTCCACCGTATTGGCACTCAAGATAGCCCGGCTGTTTGGCAAAACAGTGAACGATATTTTTGAGCTGGAAGACGACGACTAAAATTATTTTGAAGCTACATCACTTCTCTCAAGGTTCCTCTCAATGTCTTTATTTAGCTCTATAGCTGCACTTATTAGCCCAAGATGTGTAAATGCCTGTGGAAAGTTGCCAAGATGCTGTCCCTTGCTACCTATTTCCTCTGCAAACAATCCCAGGTGATTGGCATAGCCCAGCATCTTTTCAAATATTTCTCTTGCTTCTTCGGTTCTTCCTGCTTTGGCGAGACATTCCACATACCAGAACGAGCATACGGTAAATGTACCTTCCTGTCCCTGCAATCCATCTATATGCTCCAGGTTATTGCGATACCTGTATATCAAAACATCAGAGCGCAATTCTTTATCAATTGCCGACATCGTTTTCAGCCATTTTGTTTCGTAAGGGGAAATAAAGCGTTTCAGCGGCATAAGTAGTGCACTGGCATCCATCGAGGAAGAACCTTTGTGCTGTACAAAGGCTTGTTTTTCTTCATTCCAGAAGTTGGTATAAATGTCAAGATATATCTTGTCGCGAACATCATGCCACCTCTCGAGTGGGTAGGGGAAAGACCTGTCTTCAGCTATTTTTATCGCCCTGTCTATCGCCACCCAGCACATCACGCGGGAATATAAAAATTCCATTTTCTCATGTCGTACTTCCCATATCCCGTGGTCAGGCTTTTCCCAATTTTCTAATACAAAATTTACTTGTTCTTCTATTTCCTGCCAGAAGCCATAGGTTATTGGTCCGCCGTCTTTATTAAATAGATAAATAGTGTCCAGCAGCTCTCCATAAATATCTAATTGAAATTGTTCGTGGGCTTCATTGCCTATTCTCACAGGCCTCGAGCCTTTATATCCTTCCAGATCTTCAAGAAAAGATTCTGGCAGGCAGGTTTCACCATCCACTGCATACATCAGTTGCAGCTTCTGGTTCATGCACTGCTTTTTTATCCACGCAAGGAAACCACCTGCCTCATGTATAAATCCTAACCTTAGAAACACATACATAGTAAATGCGGCATCACGTATCCATGTATAGCGGTAATCCCAGTTGCGTTCGCCACCTATCGTTTCCGGCAGGCTGAACGTGGGTGCAGCTATTACAGAACCATATTTGTAAGAGGTAAGTAGCTTTAGGGTTATCAGCGAGCGGTTTACTATTTCCCGCCAGCGGCCCGTATAGGTGGACTGTTCTATCCAACCTTGCCAGAAATTACTGGTGTCTTTATAGGTGTCGCTTACATAATCCTCCAATGAGCTAGGCCTTTGTTCTTCATTCATCATCGATTCAAAAACAAAGTAAGCTGTTTGTCCTTCTTCCAGGGTGAACGATGCAGATCCGTCGTTATTTTTTATTTCAATAGCTACGGTGCTTAGCAGTCTCGCTTTCGTTTTGTTTTCGTCGTTAGCTTCAAATAGAATGCCCCCTTCCTCGGCAATCGCAGTATGCTGGGCAAGCGCATAGTTAAACCGTGGGCAGCACTGCATGTTGTAAGTTATCTTTCCGCGGACGGTTGTTATTTTTCTTATTACAGCACATTTATGTTCGCGTTCACTTACCGGCATATAGTCGATGAGTTCCGAGATACCATCATCTGCTAAAAAGCGCGTTACTAATATCGCTGAATCGGGCAGGTATAATTGTTTGTAGTTAATATTATCGAAACGTGGATGAATGCTGAAATAACCGCCTTTATCAGCATCAAGCAATTTTGCAAAAACAGTAGGTGAATCAAAACGGGTGAACGACATAAAATCAAGCGAACCTTTTATGGATATAAGCGCCACCGTATGCAGGTCGCCTATAATGCCATAATTCTCAATTGGCTCGTAACGTTTATTTTGTTTTTCCATCGAGGTATGATAATTATATCCGTAAAAGAGAACAAATGCTAATTATAAATAATTGTTGTTCAATTGATACATCTGTTATAATAAAAATGCCATGGAACAAAAAAGGTTACAGGGCCTTAACGCTATTGTTACCGGGGCAAGCTCCGGCATTGGAAAAGCTATTGCTATACAATTGGGTAAGGAAGGCGCAAATGTGGTTATAAATTTCCACAAAGAGGCCGAAGAAGCTGAAGATACACGGAAAGAAATTGAGGCATTTGGAAGTAGAGGTTTGGTGGTGCAGGCAGATGTAAGTAGGGAAGCTGATGTTCTTACAATGTTTGATGATGCAAAAAAAACATTTGGCACAATAGATATCCTTGTTAATAATTCTGGCATTGAAGAAGACAAGGCGCTTGTAGATATGACACTCCAGGAATGGCAAAGGGTGATAGATGTAAATCTCACTGGCTATTTTTTATGTGCCCGTGAAGCTGCGAAGGAATTTATAAAAAGAGGAGTAGTGAAAGACCGCTCCATAGCTGCCGGTAAAATGATATTCATGAGTTCTGTTCACGATCGTATCCCATGGGCAAAACATGCAAATTATGCTGCTTCAAAGGGTGGGGTAATGTTGTTTATGCAATCCATTGCGCAAGAGCTTGCTCCTCATAAGATACGTGTCAATAGTATCTCTCCCGGCGCAATAAGAACACCGATCAATAAACACGCATGGGGCACACCCGAAGCAATGAATGACTTATTAAAGCTTATCCCATATCAGCGTATCGGCGAACCTGAAGATATCGCCAAAACAGTAGCATGGCTTGCTTCCGATGAATCGGATTACATTACAGGTGCCACCATATACGTAGATGGCGGTATGACGCTTTACCCAGATTTTGCGTCTGGAGGCTAAACAAAATCAATAAATTACTTTTCTTGCCCTTAGAGTTATTACCACTATTAAGCGTCCGTTGCCACGCTCGCTTGTACGTCCAGTCCACTACGGCTATCACACATTATCTCATTTCAAATTTTCACATTTCCACGCATTGTCATACTGAGTGAAACAGCGTAGGTAAGCGCGCAGGGTGGAGTGAAGTATCTCACTAATTAAGCTATTAAAGAGCTATCAATAAGCTATATTATAAAGAGCCATTTTTTATTACTGCCTGAGGTAAATCTTTTTTACCAGCGTATAATATGGCTTTAATAAATGATGCTCAAAAATATTACTGCTGCTATCCGGAAACTCTTTATAATAATCAGCATCAGGTTCTAACACTATGGGGATACCTGCTCTCATGTAGTTATTACTGTTAGCATAATTAGGTTGCTGGTATTGAGGCATATGTTTTTTCACTTGCTTGTATAATCCATACCCAAGATATTTTTTAAATCTCCTCTGCGCTTTTTTTGTTGGTCTATCTAGGTTGTTAAACAGATATTTCCCATATAGTGCAACAAAAAAGCCCTGCTTGCTCAAAGCCTTTTTTGCATTCCTGAAAGGATTGAGAGGATTAAAATCTGCCGTGGTCTGTACAGAGAATGGTACTTCGGGTACCCAATCCGCTGCGTTCACAACAGTATAGGCCCATCCCTCTCTGTTGATATAATCGAAATCGTAGGCATAATAAAGATTGCCTGGTTTGGGTGCGGCACTGCAATATGTTTTTATTGTCAGGTCATTCGGCAATTGATTGTCTTTTATGTGGTAACGTAAGTAGGAGTTCAGCAAAAACGCTATAGCAGCACCCTGGCTATGCCCCATAATAATTATTTGCTTTACACCTTGTGCATAATACTTTTTTATTTGGGTCATGATCGATGGCATCATGGCGCCTAAGCCCACTGTCCATCCCACATGCACTAATGCTTTTGGGTCGTCTGAAAACTTATAATTAAAAGTATTGCTCTCACTCAGTTTTAGTGACCCTGTCGCAGGTATCATAGCCGCATAAAAGTTTTCCAGCCAGCTCGCGAGGTCCTTCGTAGTACCCCTGATACTAATGACCATAATGGAATTGTCTTTATTCAGCCACAGGTCCCATTTGTTGAGCAACTCCGTTTCATCAGATTTATATACCTGGTGATATTCTTTAGGAGCAGGTAGTCCAAGGTTCCATTCTACACCAATAGTTACCGCAGTGATCCGTAACATTTCAAGATATTCATTAGGGTCAAAAACAGGTTTTAATGTTTGCCCAAATGCAATATTTATAAAGAACAGCGGTATAAATAGACAAACTAATCTCGTATAATGAAGAAGGCGTTTAAACATAGTTGATATGTTTAGTTTTTCAAATTACTCTTTTTTCTCAGGATCGTTTTGTTCATTCCCTCCCGTATTGTTTTCATTTCCGGGCTTATTATCCTGTAGCGTATCATCTTTTTTATTGCCTTTTTCCTTACCTCTTTTTATTTGCCATTCAAGTGCTGGGTCTATGTCCTGTTTGGTTTCTTTTTCCTGCTCTTCCACAAGTTCATCATGATGTTCCTGAAGGTATGCCAGTTGTTTTTTACCGTAAGACATTTTGGTGATCACTACAAACAGCACAGGCACTATAAATATTGCCAGGGAAGTAGCACCAAGCATACCACCCAATACTGTAAATCCTATTGTGCGCCTTGCCACAGCTCCCGCACCTGTTGCCAGTACCAGCGGCATAACACCCAGAATAAATGCCATAGATGTCATAATAATAGGACGTAAACGCAGCCTTACGGCTTCAAGAGTTGATTTTACCAGGTCTTCTCCGTGGTCTACACGTTCCTTCGCAAATTCTACAATAAGGATAGCGTTCTTGGCAGCTAGCCCTATAAGCGTAATTAATCCTATCTGCGCATATACGTTATCACTAAGGCTGGGTACAAGTGTTAGTGCCAGTATAGCGCCAAATGCACCTAACGGCACAGCCAGCAATACAGAAAACGGCACTGACCAGCTTTCGTAAAGCGCTGCAAGAAACAGGAATACAAACACGATGGAAAGCAGGAAGATATATACGGTCTTCGAGCCTGCTTTTAATTCTTCAAAGCTTAATCCCGAAAATTCATATCCATATCCTTGAGGCAATACTTTCTCAGCAGTTTCTTTTAAGGCATCTAATGCCTGTCCGCTGCTATAGCCAGCAGCCGGCGACCCATCTACTTCTGCTGAACGGAATATATTGAAGTGTGTTATCAGTGGTGCAGTTTCTATCGGTTTATAACTTATTAATGTGCCCAATGGTAGCATCTCTCCCTTTTGATTACGCACATAATATTTATTCATATCGTCTATAGAGGTGCGATAATTAGTGTCCGCCTGAGCTACCACGTGGAAGTTTCTGTTATACAGGGTAAAGTCATTCACATAAAAGCTGCCCATATAGGTTTGTATCGCACTAAAAACATCCGAAATATTTACCCCAAGTTTTTTACATTTTTCTCTATCCACTATTACATTATAGCTCGGCGTATGCGCTGAGTAAAAACTAAATGCCCCACCGATAGCTGGATTTTTATTAGCCTCTGCAACGAAGTTTTTCACCACCTTCTCAAATGTTCTTACATCATCTGTAGTTTGTTTCTGTTCTACCTGCATACTAAATCCCGCAGTTTGCCCAAGACCAGGTATAGGCGGTGGTGATATCACAATAACATTTGCCTGTTTCAAGCCAGCCATTGCAATTCTTTTTTGCATTACACCTATTATGTCCGGTATCTTTTCCTCTTTTTTCTTGCGCTCATCCCATGGTTTCAACTGGCAAAATATTGTACCGCTGTTCGATTTGGTTGAGAAGTTTACTACGTTTAATCCCCCGAGTGCTGCATAATGTGCTACCCCGGGAGTTTCAGTCACTACTTTCATTAACTTGCTCAACACTTCAATAGAGCGTGTAGTAGATGCTGCTTCGGGCAGTTCATACGTAATATACACCCTGCCTTCATCTTCTGTTGGTATAAAGCCGCTTGGCTTGGTTTTAAAAAGTACAATGGTTAAAATGGATATACCTATAAGTATCAGCACCACTATGGCCGATGCTTTAATAGATCGCCTTACTCCATTAGTATAGCTATCCGTCACTTTCTGGAACCAGTTATTGAACTTAAAGAAAAGTTTGTCTAATCCTTTCGAATTACTGCCCATGTGTGATGGCTTTAATAATAAGGAACACAGTGCAGGTGTAAGCGACAATGCAATAAATGCTGATAAGATCACAGATATGGCAATGGTAATCGCAAATTGTTGATACAAGCGACCAACGATCCCCGGTATAAACCCCACAGGTACAAATACAGATGCAAGGATCAGGGCGATAGCAACTACTGGTCCCGATATATCCTGCATAGCGTGATAAGCAGCTTCCTTCGCCGACATATGTTGCTCATCCATGTAGTGCTGTGTCGCTTCAACTACTATAATAGCGTCATCCACCACAATACCAATTGCCAGCACAAACCCAAACATAGTTAGGGTATTGATAGTAAATCCGAGCGGGGTAAAGAAAATAAAAGCACCTATGATGGATACAGGAATTGCCAGCACAGGTATGAGGGTAGCCCTCCAGTTCTGCAGAAATAAAAATACAACCAATGCCACAAGCCCTAACGCTTCGAGCAGTGTTATTACCACTTCGTGCATTGATACTTTTACCACTGTAACAGCTTCAAAGGGCACACTATATGCTACATCCGGTGGAAAAGAGCTTTTTAATTCGGCTAATCTTGCATACACTCCATCTGCAGTGGCGAGCGCATTGCTTCCCGGTGCCTGATAGATAAGTAAGTAAGAAGCCCTTTTGCCATCCACAAACGAGTTACTTGAATAAGAAAATTTACCCAGCTTCACTCGCGCTACGTCTTTTAGATACACAAGGTCGCCGCTATTGGGCAATGTTTTCACAATGATGTTCTCAAATTCCTCAACCTTATTCAATCGCCCGTTGACAATAAGGCTAAACTCAAACGCTTGTGTATTTTGCTGCGGCGGCACACCTACTGATCCTGCTGCTACCTGCACATTCTGTTCATTCAGCGCGTTAATAACATCATTGGCAGTCATGCCATATGAAGCCAGCTTATCGGGTTGCAACCATACACGCATACTAAAATCATCTGTACGGGTAAAAATGTCTCCTACACCATTCACACGAAGCAATGCGTCTCTTACAAATATGTTAGTATAGTTGTCCAGGAAGGTCACATCATGCGTGCCTTTAGGCGCATATATGGCTACCAGCATCAATATACTTGGGTTACGTTTGCGTACTGTTAGCCCAAGGCGTTTTACCACATCGGGCAATTGTGGGGTAGCGATGCTCACACGGTTTTGTACATCGAGCGTCGCGATGTTAATATTTGTTCCAATATCAAAGGTTACATTTATAGTTACAGCTCCGTTATTGGTGCTATTACTCTGCATATATTCCATCCCTGGTGAGCCGTTCACTTGTACCTCAACTGGTGTTGCTACTGTCTGCTCTACTGTCAATGCGTCTGCTCCTGTAAACTGTCCGGATATCTGTACAATAGGAGGCGTTATTTCCGGGTATTGTCCCACAGGAAGGTTAAAGATGCAGATTGTTCCCACCAGCACTAATACAACAGATATCACTATAGCGGTTACCGGTCTTTTTAAAAATGTATTAGCTATCATACAATTCCTGGTTCTGAATAGTTTTAAGTTTTATTATTTACCCGATGCCGCTTTACCGTCTTGTGGTGCTGCAGTGTTGCCTGTATTAATTGGCGACCCTTCATGCAGCTTTTGAATGCCATCCGTAATTACTGTATCACCTTCCTGCAAGCCGCCTTTTACCACTGTATTAGCGCCTATCAGTTGCCCTATTATTATTTTTCTCTGTACTGCCCGTAGTGCTGGCATTTCCCCATTACCTTTTTGTTTTGCTGTATCGGCTCCCGGCGCTGTCATTACAGTGTCTTTGGCTAAGAAAACAAAGTATTCGCCCATATTTTCAGTGATTGCTTTTGTGGGAATTACCAGTTGCGGAGCAGCATTTTCATTGTGCACTCTCATCACGCAGCTCATGCCTGTTCTCAATTCCCAATCGGGGTTGGCAAATACAACTCTTATCTTTATGGAACCCGTTTGAGGGTCTACACCACGGTCTATTATTGATAATTTGCCGGAATGTTCATACAGCTTGCCGTTGGGTAGCAAAATTGTAAAAAGCGAATCATCGCTATTATTTTCTGGATTCTTTTTTATTTCGATAAAACGGCTTAATTGTTTTTCATTAATAACGAAGTCCACAGCCATTGGGTCGTCTGTAGATATAGTATTAAGTACGGTAGAGCCATCTACAGTATTTCCTATTTTCACCTGGCTAAAACCTATTGTGCCGTCAAATGGTGCTACGATTGTAGCATACTTAAGGTTTGTCTCAGCCTTTACCAGGTCTTGCTTTGCTGAGTTTAGCTGGTTTTTTGAATTTTGCAGTGCTATTAACGCATGGTCGAGTACTTGCTTGGCTATAGCGTCATACTTATCTAAGTAAATATATCTGTCCGCGTCTTTTTGTGCCTGGTCCAGGTTGCCCTGTGCTACCTTCACGCCTGCAAGGGCTTGGTCATAACTTGCCTGGTACAGGCTATGGTCTATTTCATAAAGTTTCTGTCCTTTATGTACATGGTCACCTTCTTTAAAGAAGATGCCTGTTACATATCCCTGCGCCACAGCCCGTATATCCACCTGGCTCAGTGCGTTGGTAGTTCCCGGGAATTGATCGTAATAACTCACAGGTTGTGCATGCACCACGATCATATTTACAGCCACAGGAGCGTTGGGATTGAAAGCACTTTTTTTGCTATGCCCGCACGAAATAATACAAAGACTCCCTGTCAGTATCATCCATATCCCAAATAACGTTTGCTTCATTCTATCAAATGTTTTTCAGTTTTTTAAAGATTTGGAGAAATGTCTCCCATTGCTTGTTCCAGGTCTATCTTGCTCGATAGCAGGTTGAACAATGCGTTCAGGTAATTGATTTCAGATGTTTTCAGATCTGCTTCTGCCGTTATCACGTCCAGGTATGGTTTTATTCCCTGTTTATACTGCAGCTTTACAATATTGTACACCTCCGTTGCCAGCGACACGTTGTACTCCATCTCATGCAGGTTGTACAGGTTGCTTTTATAGTTGGATAGAGCAAGCTTATATTCTGCATTTATTTGCAGTTTCAGGTTCACTTCGTCCCAATCCTGTCTTTTCTCCTGCAGCCTCGATTTCTTTATGTTTTCAAGCCTCCTGAAACCTTGAAACAATGGTACGGAAAATTGTAACCCTGCAAAAGAATAAGGGTATGCTTTACCAAAAAGATCAGACAATTTATCATTTTGATATTCATCGTTGTAAGTATAGAAGGCAGACAAACTGGGTATAAACCCTAATTGGTAATAAGCGGTGGTCTCTCGTTGCAGGTATTTGCTTGTTTGCAATTGTTGGAATTCTATTCTTTTCTCATACACCAGGTCTTCTGTTGTGTCAAAGTATATTTCCTGCATCATTTGTGTAGTGTCAAAGTCAACCACAAATTTTTTATCGGCTGGATATCCCATGTATTGTTTTAGCGCTGCATACTTGGCTGCAACACTTTCCATGGCACTTTTCAGCTGTGCAAGTGAATTATTCAGTGCTATTGTCGCTTGTTTATAATCTACCTTGTCTACTATTCCGCTTATGTATTGATGATAAGTATCCGAAAGGTTTTTATTGAGTCGGGCAGTATCTTGTTTAAACACTTTTATTTGTTCAGTACTAAGTAGCAGATCATAAAATGCTTTACTCACATCCGATATCAGGGTTATTTTAGTGCTGGCTGTATTTTGTTTTGCCTGCTTTGTAATAAGATGCGCAGCTCGTGCAGCGATTAATACATCGGTATTAAATATGGTTTGTTTAGCGGTTAGTTCAGGTGTAGCTGTATTATATACGCCTGTTTGAAAAGGCTCTTTAGGCCCTGTGGGATTAGCCGTATTTGGGATAAATGATGTAGGCAATGTAAAATAATGTGTCAGGGAGCCATCCAGGCCTACTTGTGGCAGCCATCCTGATAAGCCTATTGCATTATTTGTCCTTGCAATAGTTTCGTCTATTAACGATTGTTTCAGTGCAGGTTGGTTTTTCATAGCGTATTGCAGGCACTGCTGCAATGATAGATGTTCTGCATTATCATCATTTTCCTGGTTGGTATCCTGGCTATATGCAAAGAGGGGAAATAATATCGAAATACATATAAGCGATAAATACGTACGGTTCAACATATCAGCTTAATTCATTTTGGTAAATGATGTGACATTACAGGCAACTCTCTTTTGCTTGTAATGGATATTGGTAAATAGCAAATGTATTTATTTGCGTCTCATTTTTCTATTATGTGTTATTAATTTTATCAATTGCATCTTTTTGAAAAAAGGATATACTTTTATTCGTATCGGCACAATATTATATCTGGGTTGCTAATCAAATTTCCTATAGCGCTTTTTAAATATCTCATAGCTAATAATTGCTGGGATATAAAAAGTTATATCGGCAATAAATTTTGCAAGTAAAATGCCAATCGGGATGTTGCCTGTTAAAATTGGTAGGTAATACATTAACGCGGGTCTTATTACAAAGCTATCCAGTACCTCTGCCAACCCAAACTCCATAAAAAGCGCTCTTATGTTTTCCCAGAATGTGGCAACTGTATAGCGTTTGTTATTGGCAAGCAATAATTTGTTGGCGGCAATTATATCATTTAATAGTATATACCCAAAGAATCCTATGTTGCCGCACCATGTTGCCACCAGTGCAGTGAGTATCCTGTCTTGTGTAAGCCGATAACATATAGCTCCTGAAGCGACAACCATAATGGACGATAATACCTCAGCGGGCAGGTACCTTTCTATCCATTCTTTTAGCTTAGGCTTCATTCAATAAATATAAGAGCTATTACTGTATGTTAAAATTTTATGCAGCCGGATAATGAGACGGAGCTGAAGACTCGGATATTTTTTTCAATACCACCCTTGCCGGTGCGCCATCAGCTCCTTTTAGTTTTATCGGCAGGCATATCATATCATATTCTCCCGGTTCTACTTTTCCAAGTTTTAAACCTTCAATTATATTTACCGGCGATCCCAATAACACTTGATGCACTATTTTACCTTTTTCACCATCACCTACGGATAGATAATCAACTCCTACACATTTTATTTGTTTTTCTACAAGGTATTTTGCCGCATCAGGACTAAGGCGTACGTAATTTTCCATAAATGGTTCTGTCTCCCAATCTATATCCGAGTTGCGGGTGCGGAATAATATTCGGTCCCCCTTTTCGATAGGCAGGTTTTTAATGATCTCATAGGTGATCTCGTTCTTTTCATCTTTTACATGAAATACTTTCGCATGACCGATCAATGCGCTAACATCTGTTTTCATTATATCATCTCCGTTTTTATAAAAGTGTTTGGGGGCATCCATATGAGTACCTGTGTGCACACTCATCGTAATGGCAGATACATTGGCTTGTGCGCCATCTATACCTATATCTGATGATTTTGTAATTGAAACAGGTACATTGTCAGGCCAGTGTACCATTCCGTTACTTATAGTAGCCGACACATCAATCCAATCAGTTTGTGAGGAATGCCTTTGCATATTATTAGGTGACAAATGCAGAGACTAAATAATTGTGCCAGATAAGATTACATTTTAAGCAATTAGTCCTTAGGGTATACATGTGCAATGCAATTATTAATAAATAGGAATAAAGTTGGGGGTCTATTGTTGTTATCTTTTCCATTCCGTCATTTCATTCGTTAGTAAATTTGCAAAGGCAAAAGTATTTCTCCTGAATTTTGTCATTCAGAATGAAGCGGCTAAGCTATTGTGTATGGCGCGGAATGAAGAATCTCATGAATCAAGGCCACAATGCTTCAGGTATGTTGCCATTCAGAGCGTAGCAGCTTGGGAACCAAGCATAGCGCGAAGCGAAGAATCTCCTCAATCAAAGCCATACAGAAACGACATAAAAAGTTCTTTGTGTAAAAGATGAGGTATAAATGGTGAATGTTTGGGTAATCCTAAATTGCCTAATAAATTGATTATCAACTACTATATGGGGGAGAAGGGTTTTTAGCAGCCAATGGGAAATTTACAGCAATAATAGCGACAATACATAATCCCCTAAAAGTATCAATATGCAGCTCACAATAACCGAAGTAGTAGAAGCCCTTCCTATTTCAATAGCGCCACCTTCTACATAGTAGCCATAATAAGAAGGAATAATGGAAATGATCAGCGCAAATGTCACGGACTTTGCCATAGCGAAGAAAAGGTTATACGGCAGGAAATCAGTTACAAGTCCCTCGTAAAATTGTTGTCTACTCAATATGCTGGAGAAAATACAAGCTACATAACCACCCCAAATGCTAACAGTAATGGAAAGAATAATAAGACAAGGCACTACTATTATTGAGGCAACAATCTTTGGAAGTATTAGGTATGTTTTTGAATTGATGCCCATCATTTCCAGCGCATCTATTTGTTCGCTGTATCGCATGTTACCCAGCTCTGAGGCAATACGCGAGCCTACAACGCCCGCAAGCACCAGGCAAACAACAGTAGGAGAGAGTTCCAGTATGCTGGAGTCCCTGATTATTTCAGCAATAACCTTTCTGGGTATAAGCGGTCCTGATAATTGGTATGCGGTCTGTATGGTAAGTACAGCCCCAACGAAGAAGGAAATGGTTAACACAATAGGTAAGGAGCCAATACCGATTTGGGTACATTGCTCCATAAACTCTGCCCAGTACACTTTAAAGTTTTCAGGTTTGCTGATAGATTCTTTCAGCATCAGGGATATCCTACCTATATGTTCAAACAGTTTCTTCAATACCTGCACAAGTTATGACTTCACCAATGAATTTTATAAAGATTTATTATGACTACCATTACTATTTTATCTTCATTTTGTACCGATACGACCATCAATTTTCCCACATCATCCCCTTATTTTTCGGGAGTCACCATTTAAATCGTCATATTAAACATTATTTTTTTAGGTTTCCCCAACTAATTTACCCTAATAGAGTGTCTTTTGTATTAGTTGTTTTAATATTTGGATCATACCGGATAAGAATAAAACCCTCTGTAAAGAATATTAATCATTTTTAAACACATCGAGAATGTATAAAAAATTTACACTAAGAAATTTTTACTCTTTTTTGGCGTTGGTATTACTTCTATTTAGCGCTAATAAGGGGTTTGCTCAATTTAGTTCAGGTTATGCGGCGGCAGATTTATATGTTGATTATATAGGAACGGGGCCCACTGATTTAAAGTATAGGGTAAATTTGGTAGTATATACAGTATGCACTCCATCCACATCCTCCGTACCTGCAAAAACAGAAACTGTAAATGTTACATCAAATACTTGTTATGCTCCGAAATATATACCGGTAACTTTATACCCCGGTACTACAGATACTGTAGATCAGCTTTGTCCTGCATATTCAAGCCTGAATAGCTGTAATTCTGCAAGTGCTACTTATCCGGGCTATACAGTAACAAATTATTCAGATACTATTTCCGTGCCTAAAGCATGTTCAGATTGGGTTTTTATATGGAATACATCTAATAGTCGTCTGCCTGGCGATGATATTGATAATCTTCATCCAGATCCGGCTTTAATTGCAGGTATAGATAATACTCAACGTTATAATGCCAGTACTCCAAGATATGCTTACCCAGCTTTACCAGCATATTTATGTGCTAACCAACATGTAGTTTACCCAACTGGTCCTTATGATCCTGATGGTGCTGATTCACTAAGTACCGCGGATGGAGTCGTATATTACAGTACTGGAGTTTCTGCAAATTATGGAAAATATAATTCTGGTCTATACAATCTTGGATTTGATCAGTTTCATCCTGTAAACGCCACGGCAAGTGATCCCTATACAGTTGATCCAGGCACTGGAGAAGCAACTTTTACTTCCAGCACCGCTGGAAAATACGTTGTAGGCTTTAGTACTACCAGTTACGATTATTATACCGGGAACAAAATTGCTTATAATGATAGAGAAGTAAATTATAGTGTTATAACTTGTACTGCACCATATCCTCCACCCACTATAGATACTACTCCTCAAAGCCTGGTAGGAGGAAACCTGGAAGGATACGATACAATTGATGTCTGCCCTGGTACTTTATTGAAATTTAATATCAATGCGGTGGACACTGTTTCTTCTTTGTTCAAATTATACATGAGTTCTAATAGTAAAACTACTATTCCAGGATCGTCTTTTAGTACAGCAGGTAGTGGCACGGCAAGTGTAAAAGGCACCTTTAGCTGGACACCTACGGGTTCTGACATAGGGATTCACACGATTGTATTTACAGCTTCTGATTCAAGCTGCTTGAGCAGTTCAGACCCTGTTGTTGCAAAGAGCTATTCTACTGTAATTATAAAAGTATTATCTTCTATCTACGCGGGAGAAGAGTATGCTTATTGCGGTCCAACGTCATTACCAGGTCAATTATTTGTTGTTGGCCCCCCGGGTACCAGCTATACATGGACTGATTCTCTGGGTGGATTCCCATTGAATTTGAGCAACCCCAATATAGATAGTCCGACTACTACATGGTCTGGACCAGGGATATATAAGTATGTAGTAAGCATAAACACAAGTGTTTTACCTGTAGCATGTAAGCTTTCCGATACAGTGACTGTTAAAGCTTATAGTCCTATTACTATAAATGTACCTACCCCGCCTACAATATGTGCCAATCAGTCTGCTACATTATCATATACAGCAACGCCTGCTGGATTTGATACATTGCGAACCTGGTCACCGGCTGCAACATTGAGTAATCCATTTATTGTCAAGCCGATTGCCACTCCTATTGTCACTACAAATTATAAGGTGATTGTGGAGGATAAAAATACCTGTCGCTATAAGGATAGCACGACAGTGACTGTAAAAGGTGTGGCGCCAATAGTACATATTATTCCAAAAACAGCAACAATATGCCCGCAGGCAAGTATCAATCTGTTTGCAAGTGCATCTACACAGGTATGCGGACCAGGGATCCCACGGGCTTGTACAGGTGCAACCATTAATATAGATCAGGGCAAAATGTTGTCAAATGGTTCGTATAATTTCCCCACGTATGATCCCGACCCATTCTATTATATGCAGGGTGAATACGGAGGAAGAATGCAAATACTTTATACTGCTGCAGATTTGAATACCGCAGGTATTAGTGCGGGTAATATTAACTCTATAGCGTTTAACGTCACATCAAAACAAACTCCTGCTAAGGACTCTTTTATTGGATATACTATTAAAATTGCTTGTACGGGTGATAAGCAGGTGTCTTCTAATAAGTTTAACAATTATAGTTTCGCTACCGTTTTTCCTTCAACAACCATTAATACTGTTAAAGGCTGGAATACATTCAATTTTCCGACACCTTATTATTGGGATGGAAGCTCTAATCTCGTGGTTGAAGTATGTTACGGAATAAAAGCGGACGGTAATTGCTGCAACTTTATTGGAGACAATACCGCTCTTGTAAACACCAATTATACAAGTACATTTTATTATGAGGATTACTGTTGCTATACCACGTCAGGTACAGTATATCAGGGTTGCGGGTTTACTCCTGCTTTTGATTTTTACTCCTCAACAAAGCGTCCTGAAACAGAATTCAATTCTTGCTCACCGACTAGTTTTACTTACAAGTGGTCTCCTTCCAGGGATTTAAATAGTACTACAATACCAGATCCTACCTCTTCAGGTCTAATTAGTAGCCAGGCCTATACAGTGCAGGTATCTTCTTCTACAGATCCGGGTTGCGTGGGTTCCGATACGGCTTTCATAATTATAGATACAACTAATTCTGTAACAGCGATACCACATAGCCAGATATTATGTCGTCCGGGATATTTCCAATTGGATGCTGTAGGTCACGGTCCTAAAAAATTATTGAATCTTCCATGTGGCACAGATAATCCTGTAAGTTGTGTAAACTCGAGTACTGCTAATATATTTGGCAATCCTACAAGCTATTCATTCGAGCCGCCATTTGAGGAAGAACAAATGTTTACTCAATTTATTATCACCGCTCAGGATCTGAAAAACGGCGGGTTGCAGTCAGGTACTTTAAAAGAATTAGATATGTATGTAGATCCTAGTTCGGCTACATCTGGTTTTCCAAATTCGGCTTTTGATAGCATAACGATCTCTATAGGATGTACTAATAAAACTTCGTTTACTAATTCAAATGATTTCGTAAATGTAGGTATGACTTTGGTATATGTTGCAACGGGCCCTGTGACATTAGGTATTGGTGAAGTTAGTTTCCCTTTCAATATTTCAACTTACAATTGGGATACAACCCAAAATCTTATCGTTCAAATTTGCTATGGAAGCCCTGATGGCTCTTTTCATCCTGCTTTCATGACATATACTAACACTCCTTACACAAGTATGATTAGTAAGGAGCAATTTGGATCTGGTGACGAATGTTCAGGTACTTTTAGTGGTTTCACATTTGGAACTCTTAATTATCGGCCTATTGTAAGCTTTCAGTATTGTCAGGCCCCCCAGGATTCTGAGTTCCATTTTACGTGGTCACCAGGTACTTATTTGTCGGATTCTACTGTTCATAATCCTGTTGCTTATGTGCCCAATAGCGCTAAATATTACGTATATACTGAGGGCCGGAATAAGTGTCTGGTGCATGATTCAGTAAGTCTGTATGTGCCTGTACATAACTTTACGGTGGCTCCAATAGATACTTCTTTGTGCGCTGGTGGTAAAGTACAATTTGTAGCTAAAGGGGGATTTAAATACCAATGGTATCAGAATGGCTACCAGCCTGCTACAACTCTTAGTTGTACTACATGTGCTAATCCTATTGCTACGCCCACTGATACAACAACATATCAGGTAGTAGTATCTGACAGTGTTAGCTGTAGCGATACACTTACAGCAGAAATAGATATAAAGCCAATCCCTGATGTGAGAATTGTCAATCATGACACGACTATAACAATAGGTTCCAGTGTTCAGTTGTACGCTACCGGAGCCACCACCTACAGTTGGTGGCCTGCTACAGCGCTTAATAATCCGAATATTGTCAATCCTGTTGCTACTCCTCAGGAACCTATGAAATACGTGGTTACCGGAATTGGTCAGGATGGTTGTTCCGCAAGCGATTCCGTGAACATCAGGATCAATACACATGGTTTGGTATATGTTCCGTCGGCGTTCTCTCCTAATGGAGATGGTAAGAATGATGTGTTCCGTGTTGCTAATTTAACTATTGAAAAGATCGTAGAATTTAGAATATATAACCGTTGGGGACAGGAAGTATTCAAGAGTGAAGACAATAAAGGCTGGGATGGCACCTGGAATGGTGTACCTCAGGATATAGACTCCTACAACTATGTAATAAGAGTTGGCATGCCCGACGGAACTTTAGAAACATTTAAAGGCAGTGTAACGCTCGTCAGATAAACGACTTTCTTATATTTTGGCGACGATCTCCTGTATTGGAGATCGTCGCTTATTATGAGTAATAATTTTTTAAATCGGTATAATTCCTATCGCTTTTTATTTTTGTGCTATTATGACACCTCAGCGCAAATCCCGCATTACTCATGTTCTTAATCATCGTCAGCCCGATTTGACAGTAGTAATGGAGAATGTACATGATCCACATAATATATCTGCAGTAATGCGAACCGCTGATTCTGTGGGAATTCAGGAAATATATGTGTTGAATACCCAAATAAGCAGACACAAAAAATTCGGGAAGAAAAGCTCTGCAAGTGCGGCAGGATGGCTTACTATACATGAATTTGATGATCTGGAATCATGTTTCGCTGCATTAAGAAAGCGCTATAACAAAATATATGCTACCCATCTTGGCGAACAAGCGCGCTCACTGTATGAGCTTAATCTTACGGAACCAGTTGCATTAGTATTTGGTAATGAGCATGCGGGTGTTACAGATGAATGTCTTAAGCTGTGTAATGGCAACTTCATTATCCCACAAATGGGTATGGTTCAATCACTCAATATTTCAGTTGCTTGTGCGGTAACATTATATGAAGCATACCGACAGCGCGAAAAAGCAGGATATTATAAAGGCGAAGCTAGATTGCTTGAAACAGAATGGAAAATGCTTGCTGAAAAGTGGGGGGTAATGGAAGAAAATGAATAACAGTGTATAAAAAAGGTCCCAGTTACTGGGACCCTGAATTCTTGTGTGTGTAAATATCTCTAGTTGCCTAAGTATGATTTTAATAGCTGGCAGCGTGTAGCTGTGCGTAGTTTAGTAATTGCTTTATCTTTTATCTGGCGTACCCGTTCGCGTGTGAGGCAGAATTTTTCACCGATATCTTCCAGGCTCATCGGGTGTTCCACGCCAATGCCAAAATACAGTTTAATTACATCTCTTTGGCGGTCTGTTAATGTGCTTAATGATCTTTCAATTTCGCAGCGAAGTGAGTCATGATGCTCCAGTTCTGCGTCAGCAGAGTCTGAGTTAGGATTTTCCAATACATCAAGGAGTGTATTGTCTTCGCTATCCACAAACGGCGCATCTACTGATACGTGACGTGCTGCGACACCCAATGTTGTTTCTACTTCTTCAGTTCCAATTTCTAATAGTTCAGCTAATTCTTCTGTAGATGGTTCACGTTCGTATTCCTGTTCCAGTTGAGAGTAAGCTTTGCTTATCTTGTTTGATAAGCCAACTTTGTTCAATGGCAAACGTACTATACGTGATTGTTCGGCTAATGCCTGCAGAATAGACTGACGGATCCACCATACCGCATAAGAGATAAATTTAAAACCGCGCGTTTCATCAAAACGTTGTGCAGCTTTAATAAGTCCCAGATTGCCTTCATTGATCAGATCACTAAGGGAAAGCCCCTGGTTCTGGTATTGCTTGGCAACAGATACCACGAAGCGGAGGTTTGCTTTTGTAAGCTTCTCCAATGCACGCTGATCTCCTTGTTTGATACGGATGGCGAGTTGCACTTCTTCTTCGGGAGTAATCAAATCTACTTTGCCGATCTCCTGCAAATACTTTTCAAGAGACTGGCTTTCACGATTGGTAATTGACTTCGTGATTTTTAGCTGACGCATCGACATAGGCAGAGCATTAAATTGTTTGAAAATGGAAAGTATAGACTGGCAATATGGTAAATGGGAGACATTTCTAGGCAAATCTAATGCTCAACGCAATTCAACCCAAAAAAAATTAAGAAATTATTAACAGCAACCTTTTAAACTATTATATCGGTTTTAGACGGATAATATACTAATTTCTTGTGAAAAATTTTGATTATTCAGGCATTTTTTTATTATTGCATCAAATAAGACAAAAGTGAACACATCTACGATGAATAAGAAAAAGACAATGTATACGCTTGAATTCCCGGTTCGATGCTCTCCGACAATATTATATGAATTTTTGTCCACTCCTGTTGGTTTACAGGAATGGTTTGCTGATAAAGTAGATCAACGAGATAATAAATTTTATTTTAGCTGGAATGGCTCTACTGACACCGCTGACATTGTAGAACACCTCGAAAATGAATTTGTAAGATACCGCTGGGACTATTATGGCGATGATGAATTTTTTGAATTTAGCATTGAACAAAGCCCGGTAACAAACGAAACCATTTTGAAAATAACTGATTTTGCTGATAAAAATGAGCTAAAAGATCAGGAACGCTTGTGGAACACGCAGGTAGGCGATCTGAAACATCGTATAGGCAGCTAAATAATGATAATTATAGTAAAAAAGCCTGTTTCTACCAGGAAACAGGCTTTTTTACCTATGTAATGCTGTTCTAACAAAAGGTTAATCATGGATATATCATATGGTAGAGCCTATGTTTTGTGTAGGTTTGCATAAATAATAAAGCGCATTTTGTTTAAGATCAAAAAGCTGGACATATTAATCCTGAAGAGCTTTATCGGGCCATTTATTGTTACCTTTTTTGTTACCCTTTTCATACTGGTTATGCAGTTTTTCTGGCTCTACATGGATGAATTGATAGGTAAGGGTCTGGGTATCTGGATGATCTTGCAGTTATTATTTTACATGAGTACCACCATGGTACCTCTTGCATTGCCTTTGGGCATTCTGCTTGCCTCCATTATGACTTTCGGCAATATGGGAGAGAACTTTGAGCTTGTTGCAATCAAGTCTTCGGGCATTTCTCTGCTCCGTTTCATGCGTCCGTTACTGGTCTTTATCCTGTTTATTGGTGGTTTTGCTTTCTTCTTTAATAATAATATTATCCCTGTAGCCAATCTTAAAGCGTTATCCCTATTGTATGATCTTCGAAATTCAAAACCTACATTAAATATTCGCCCAGGTCAGTTTAACAATGATATTGAAGGCTATTCTATAAGGGTTGGCAGCAAAGACAAAGATGGCCATACCATACATGATATTATTATTTATGACCAAAGTTCCGGATTAGGTAACGATAAGGTTGTTTTAGCAAAACAAGGGGAAATGATACCATCTCCCGACAAACAATTTTTAATATTCAGGTTGAAAGATGGTTGGCGTTATGAAGAAGGTGCAACTGTAAATGGAGCGCAAAACTATGACCAGATGAGAATGCACTTTAAACAATGGGATAAGGTTTTCGATCTTTCTTCTTTCAGGCTTACACGTACCAATGAGAATTATTTTAGAGGAGCCTACCAGATGATGGATGTGAAGCAGCTTAGTGAAGGAATTGATAGCCTGCAAAAAAGCAGAAATAAAATAATGAATGAGGTGGGAGGATATGTAAACCCTTTTATGACCTGGTATGCTGTAGGAAAAGATAAGGATTCGCTGGTTAATAAGCTAAAAAGAAACAGCCAGGCAGCTCAAAATTACAAGTCATCATTTCTTGACTTGACACGTGATTCTCTGAGACAAAGGTTATTGGAGCAAGCTGTAAATAACGTGCGGAATGTAAAAAGTATGTTAGACCTCGTAGCAAATGACAATAAAGTGCAAACAGATAATTATCTTAAATACAAGGTCGAGTGGCATCGAAAGTTCACTTTATCATTTGCTTGTGTATTATTGTTTTTAATAGGCGCCCCATTAGGTGCTATTATTAGAAAAGGTGGCCTTGGTATGCCATTAGTGATTGCCGTTGGGTTCTTTGTGATATTTCATATTACTTCCATTACGGGTGAAAAATTAGCTAAGGCGGGTTCTGTTCCGGTATGGATGGGTATGTGGATGTCGACAGGTATGCTGCTCCCAATAGCTTTTTTCCTTATTAATCAAGCTCGAAACGACTCTCCCATTTTCAATAAGGATTGGTATCTTCGAATTTGGACTCGCTTTAAGGAGGCATTACCTTTTACTAAAAAATAACACATTGTCTAAAAGGCCTTATACCTCATACAATCTATATTTTATTATCCCATTCCTGTTGTGGGTAATTACTGGTGGCTTCTTATTGTTTTTTGTTAATAGTAGAGCACTATTCAGTTTTATAAATAATCATTACAATCCATTTGCGGATGTGATAATGTATTATGCAACATGGATGGGCGAAGCAATTACCATTACAACAGTGCTGGTGCTGTTATTGATCATTGTCCCATCGTTTCGCAATTGGTGGTATTTTATAACTGCTTTATTGTGTACACTTGTTCCCACTTTCCTGGAACAATGGATAAAACATATGGCCAAAGCCCCTCGTCCATTAAAGATATTTAATGAAGCAGCATGGATACATATAGCTCCCGAATGGCCTAAACTATTCAATAATAGCTTTCCATCAGGTCATTCTACAGGGGCATTTAGCCTTTTTTGTTTTTTGTCTTTATTGCTTCATCAGCGGTATAAAAAATTTGGGTTATTATTTTTCTTGCTGGCGTTATTAGTGGCATATTCACGCATTTATCTTGCAGCACATTTTTTTGCAGATGTTTATGCGGGTAGTATCTTGGGGGCAATTACCACATTACTTTTATTTTCAGTAATGAGGTATTATCAACAATATTTTTTTAAGAGAGATTTATTAAACTCCGTTATATAGCTATGCCTAATTATGTTCGCTACATTATTATAGTGGTATTGGCATCATTGCTTTTTTTACCTTTTCTGGGGCATGTGCATCTATTTGATTGGGATGAGATAAACTTTGCAGAGTGTGCCCGTGAAATGATCTCTTCAAAAGATTATTTACGGATACAGATAGATTTCAGGCCATTTTGGGAGAAACCTCCATTGTTTATCTGGATGCAGGTGCTCGCCATGAAACTATTTGGAATCAATGAATATGCGGCTCGTTTTCCTAATGCTTTTATAGGAATTGTTACCCTGACATCAATATTTTATGTGGGTAAAAGAGTAATTAATGAGAAGATGGCGACGTGGTGGGTATTGCTCTATGCTGCAAGCTGGTTGCCACATTTTTATTTTAAGTCGGGTATAATAGACCCCACGTTTAATTATTTCATTTTTCTTGCATTTTTTCAGGTTCATTTGCTACGTTATGCTGAGAAGAAAATTCTTCATGCAGTATTAGGAGGAATATTTCTCGGACTTGCTGTATTAACAAAAGGGCCGGTAGCCATATTAGTGGCAGTTCTTTCATTTATAGTCTACATCATTGTCAATAAAGGGTTGTGGGGACATAAGATAAAATACCTTTTATTGTTTGCATTATGTGCTATTCTTACTACAGCATTGTGGTTTGGTATTGAGATAATCAACCATGGATTTTGGTTTGTAAACGAATTTATAACATACCAGATACGTCTTTTCAAAACAGAAGACGCAGATCATGGAGGACCATTCTACTATCATTTTATCATTTTACTGATTGGCTGCTTTCCAGCCTCAATATTCCTTTTTCAATATGCCCGAAAGCGCATTACAGATAATGAACCAGCAAGGGACTTTACAAAATGGATGTGGATTTTATTCTGGACAGTATTGATCTTGTTTTCCATTGTGAAAACAAAAATTGTGCATTATTCATCGCTTTGCTATTTCCCGCTCACTTACCTTGCTGCGCTTCAATTATATCGCCTGTGTGATAGAGAAATTAAAATTAAAAAGGGAGTAAAAGCCTTATTGTTAGTTATAGGATCATTAGTTGCAATTGCTATTACAGCTTTGCCATTGGTAGGAATATATAAAGAGAAGCTGATACCATATATAAATGATCCTTTTGCAGTAGGAAACCTGCAAGCCAATGTTCCGTGGAGCTATTCAGAATGCCTATGGGGAATTGTTTATTTGATTGGTATTTGGGTAGCAGTACTACTAATGAAGAAAAGTTTCCGCAGAGGAATGATAATATTATGTGTATTGCAGATATTGATCATAGAGGTCACTGTAATACATTTTACTCCTAAAATTGAGGCATACTCCCAGAGAGCTGCAATTGAATATTTCCAAAGCTTTCAAGGAAAGAATGTATATGTGCATGTATTGGGTTATAAGAGCTACGCGCAATTATTTTATACACAAAAGCAACCATCTACCAATCCAAATTATTATAATGAGCAATGGCTTCTTACAGGTAAGGTAGATAAGCCTACTTATTTTATTTGCAAAATAATGAATGCAGATAAGTACAAAGCTATGCCTCAGCTGCAGGAGATCGGTGAAAAGAACGGCTTTGCTTTCTTTAAGCGACGATAGATATTACAAACTGCAAAGAAATGCCATTGTGTCTATCCCGTCTGCATAATCGCTTAATGTCGGCTGTTGCGAGGTGCCAAATGGAACAAATCCATTGCCTATTATACCTTGGATATCTTCACTTGATTGCAATTCCTGAATTAATTGTTGCTTATCTGCGTAAAAACGGTAATGCAAAACGCCCACTGCTGAAAAGGGTAGGGCATTTTCAATCATTAATAATGAGCCATTCGTTATATAAGGTATTTTATTGAGCATGTATATAGCCAGGTAATAGTCATAGTTATTTTTATACTTATGAAATTTCATTAAGTCTTCATGATCGTTAAAAACGTTGAGCAATTTTGAGAAATCATATCCTTCAGGTACACAAACCTGTGTAACATTTCTGCATCCCAATCCATAATAAGAAAATATATCGTTAGCTAATCCTTCTAAATCTTTATCATTTTCAGTGCCATCTAATATGGCAACAGAAGTTCTATTCTTGCGAATAATATGAGGGTACTTACCAAAATATTGTTCAAAATAGCGCGCTGTATTATTACTTCCGGTTGCTATATAGGCATCGCAGCCTTTTAGATTGTCTGATATATGTATTTGCCGGCTTATCTCAGCCTGCCATTCAATTAATTTATGTATAAGATGGGGCAATAGTATATTGTCCTTGGATGATAATTTTAATAATAGCTCATTGCCGCTCATAAATCCGCATAGAAAATCATGAAATCCTACTAATGGTATATTACCGGCCATCACAATGCCTACTTTTTTTGCATGTTCGGGCAGCTTGTACGGCGTTATCCATGTTCTAAGTTTTTCTTTTTGAAGAAATTGTGTTGCGATGTTATTTATAGCTAATGAAACATGGGAAAGTGAAAACCATGCATTACCCGATACCGCCCTATGTTGTATTTCCTCCCATTTTTCGTCGTCTGATAGCACATATTCACCCAGCCTGGCAAGCAATTCAATCCTTGTTTCTGTAGAAAGCATGATTATTAAAATTTATGTCTGCGAAATTGTAACTTTGTTGCCATAAAAACTAAATTTTTAAACTGGCTATATATGGCAATTAAAATAACAGATGAATGTATCAATTGTGGCGCATGTGAACCTGAGTGTCCCAATAATGCAATATATGAAGGCGGTGTAGAATGGGCAATTGCAGATGGAACTTCAGTAAAGGGTCAATACACATTAATGGATGGTAGTGCTACAGAAGCTGATGAAAGACACCAACCCATAGCTGTTGATACATATTATATTACTCCAAATAAATGTACAGAATGCCAGGGTTTCCACGAAGAGCCACAATGTGCGGCTGTTTGCCCTGTTGATTGCTGTATTCCTGATGAAATGTATCGCGAAACGGTTGATGAATTACTTGCTAAAAAAGAAAAGCTACATTTATAATTATCTAAATAAATACTCTAAAAAAGCTGTTTTCACTGCAAAACAGCTTTTTTAATGTAAAGTTGTCTTGCCAGCTATCTTTTCCCAGCTATTATCTACTTTCCCGATACTATCTACGCTTTTAGCTAAGTCTTTTAAAAAGGGCGGACCATAATGTGCATTATTTATGGTTTTGGTGGAATCCTTGTATTGTATTTTAAATATTAGACCGGGCGCATCCGGTATCATCATTGGATATTGATCCTGGCAAGTGTCTATTTTATAATCGCTGAACTGTTTTATTATTTGTGTGGCTTTAACAACCCCTATATTTTTTTGATATACCCCCGAGTCTTTAATGAACATGATCCCGGTGTAAGTAACTATTCCGTTTTTATTGACTTCTATTTTATAAGTAGGACACCGTCCAAAGCAGGGAGTACGCCATACCAATATAGATTGGATGCTGTTTTTCGGATGCTTTTTTTTATGCTTCGCATACACATTTGGCAATACAGTCAATAAGATAATCACAATCAAAAAGCTTTTCTTCATTTTTTTATATTTTGCCGACTACAAAGATACTTGATACTTAATTGCTGAATTTTTAAATATTAGTACAAATATGTTGCCAGACGAAAGGGAGTTATTTTATCTATTGGCTTTAACTTTTATGCCGGGTATTGGTGGCAGAACAGGTCGTACATTAATAGAGCAATTTGGAAATGCTTCAAATGTTTTTAAAGCATCAGCAAAAGACATAAAGAATAGCATAGGAGAGGGGAGGGCAAAATCATTTGCAGATGGATCGAAAGACGAAGTTGTATTCCAAAATGCAGAAAAGGAAGTAAAATTTATAGGAAAGCATAATGTACAGATTTTATTGTTTTCCAATGCTGATTTCCCTCAAAGGCTAAATAGGTGTAGTGATGCTCCGTTATTATTATTTTATAAAGGGAATGCAAATTTAAATGCGGATAAAATAGTTGCAATTGTTGGGACAAGGCGAAACACTGAATATGGACTAAAACTTTGCGAAGAGCTTGTAGAAGGTTTGCAATCTCAGGACGATATAATAATTGTGAGCGGCCTTGCTTCAGGTATTGATTCTATAGCACATAAAAAGTCAGTAGGGCTTGGTGTTCCCACTGTAGGTGTTGTTGGTCATGGATTGGATAGAACTTATCCGTCAAGCAATAAAAATTTAGCAAATGAAATGGTGCAGAATGGGGGAGTATTGACCGAATTCCCTTCAGGCACTATACCCGATAAGGAAAATTTCCCTAAGCGTAATCGCATAGTTGCAGGCATTAGTGATATAACTGTAGTAGTGGAAAGTGATATTGCAGGTGGTGCACTGATAACGGCACGCTTAGCGAGTGGTTACAATAGAGATGTTGCTGCTTTCCCTGGCCGAACAAGCGATAGCAAATCTGCGGGCTGCAACAATCTGATAAGAACTAATGTCGCCGCAATGATCACTAAAACAGAAGACTTGCTCGATTTAATGAATTGGAATAAAAATCATAAACCTAAGAGCGTGCAAAAACAATTGTTTATTAATCTATCTCCGGAAGAACAAAAGGTGATAGATCTGTTGCAATCTAAAGAATCAGTTCACGCAGATGAATTGTTCCATTATACCGGTCTGGCAAATTCGCAGCTTGCGGCTACTTTGCTTCAGTTGGAGATGCAAGGATTAGTTAAAACCCTACCGGGTAAGCAATACAGAATGGTTTAAATTACTTCACCTTCCAGATCGTAATCGTATGCTTTAGTTATCTTTACTGTTACAAATTCTCCTATCGGCAAGGGGTTTTCGCTTTGTATCAGCACTTCATTGTCTACCTCTACACTGTCGTATTCTGTACGGCCCAGGTATCGGCCTGCTTCCATCTTATCTATTATTACTTTGTATTCTTTACCTACTTTTTCCTGGTTCTTTTCGTAGGATATTTCCTGCTGCACTTCCATTATTTCCTGCGCCCTAGCCTCTTTTTCATCAGTAGGAATATTATCAGCCAATTCGTAAGCAGAAGTGTTTTCTTCATGAGAATAAGTGAATATGCCAACTCTATCCAATCGCACCTCCTCAAGAAATTTTTTAAGGTCTTCTACATCTTCTCTTATTTCACCGGGGAAGCCAGTTATCAAGGTAGTTCTAATGCAAATACCAGGCACTACATCACGTATAGTACCTACTAAGTCAAGAATTTCTTTGCGTGTTATTTGTCTTTTCATAGCCTTTAGCATATTGTCAGAAATATGCTGTAGAGGCATGTCAAGATAATTACAGATGTTCTCCCTCTCGCGTATCACATCCAGTATATCAAGCGGAAATTTTGAAGGATAAGCATAATGCAGCCTTATCCAATGTAACCCCTCAACATCAGATAAGTATTTTAATAGATCAGATAAAGCACGTTTTTTATAAATGTCCAGTCCGTAGTAAGTAAGTTCCTGTGCAATAAGCATTATTTCTTTTACCCCCATTTGCACAAGGCGCTTTGCCTCAGCTACTATTTCTTCTATTGGCTTAGATACATGGCCTCCACGCATTAATGGTATAGCACAAAATGAGCATGTGCGGTTACAGCCTTCTGATATTTTCAGATAAGCATAATGCTTAGGTGTACTTAATAATCTTTCGCCTATTAATTCTTGCTTATAATCTGCATTAAATTGTTTCAGTATCAGTGGCAATTCCATTGTACCGAACCATGCATCCACTTCCGGTATTTCTTTGCTCAGATCCTGTCGATAACGTTCGCTAAGGCAACCTGTTACATACACTTTGTCCAATCTTCCATCACGTTTCAATTCTATCTGTTCTAATATGGTATTAACACTTTCTTCCTTAGCCTTATCAATGAAACCACATGTATTTATCACCACTATGTTATGATCAGCCTTACCGCTCTCATGTTTCACGGCTATGCCGTTGGCATGGAGTTGGCCGCTAAGCACTTCACTATCCACCAAGTTCTTAGAGCAACCAAGTGTTATAATATTTACCTTATCTTTTTTTAATTTTTTTGTCTTCACAAATCAAACATTTACATCACTACAAATACTGCAATTATTTTTTACGGAAAAATATACGCAACGGCACACCACTAAAATTAAAGTGATCCCGCAATTTATTTTCCAGGAAATTTTTATATGGATCTTTTATAGCATCAGGATAGTTAGCAAAAAATGCAAACGATGGGTTATGAGTATGTAGCTGGGTAACGAATTTAATTTTTACTGAGTGACCACGCGACATAGGTGGAGGGTAATGTTCTATTTCTTTCAGCAAAATATCGTTTAGCTGCGAAGTAGGTATTTTCCTCTTATGATTATCATATACTTCCAATGCCTTTTCAAGTGCCTGAAATATTCTTGTTTTTTCCTTTGCAGAAACAAAAATTACAGGGACATCTGTAAATGGGGCGATCTTTTGTTTTATCTCTTTTTCATAATCCCGTGCGGAATTAGTTTCTTTTTCTACAATATCCCATTTATTCACCAGCAGTACAATCCCTTTTCCTTTTCGCGTAGCAAGGCTAAAGATATTTACATCCTGCGCAGTAATGCCATTTTGTGCGTCTATAAGTAATAAGCACACATCCGCTTCATCCATTGCCCGAATAGCACGGATCACTGAATAAAACTCCAGGTCTTCGTGTACATTCTTCTTTTTCCTTAATCCTGCTGTGTCGATCAATACAAATTCCTTTCCAAAGAGCTTGTAGTGGGTATGGATAGTATCGCGTGTTGTTCCAGGGATATCAGACACTATTGTCCGTTCCTGGCCTATCAGGGCATTGAGTAAAGTTGATTTACCGGCGTTTGGTTGGCCTATAATAGCTATTTTGGGTAAGGAGGCCTCTTCTTCGTTTCCTTCGGTTTCTTCAGCTTTTGGTATATATGAAGCTATTTCATCAAGTAGCTCGCCTGTGCCACTTCCTGAAATGGACGATACAAAAAACGTTTTGTCAATTCCCAGTGAATAAAATTCAGTGGCATACAATGACCTTTCGTGATTATCCACTTTATTTACCACCAATAATACCGGTTTGGGGCTGCGTCTCAGCAAATGAGCCATTTCTTCATCCTGCCCAGTAATGCCAGTGGTAGTATCACATACAAATATCAATAAATTGGCCTCTTCGAGTGCTATATGTACTTGTTTACGTATTTCTCTTTCAAATATATCTTCGGATTGTGCAACAAATCCACCGGTATCAATAACATTAAAAGTCTTTCCATTCCAATCTGCAATCCCATACTGGCGATCGCGGGTGACCCCGCTTATGTCGTCAACAATAGCTTTTCGCTGTTCCAGTAAGCGATTGAATAAAGTTGATTTCCCCACGTTTGGCCTGCCTACAATCGCTACCGTGAATCCCGGCATGTTTTGAAATTTTTAGGGTGCAAAGTTACTTTTAAATGCTGGTATTTGAGCTTTATGTCAATTAAGAATTGTTAATTGGATATTTATATACCTTTATCATAGTCAAAGCATTTCCATGAAGAAAACCTTTTACTTATTTTTTGTTGCTATGTGCATTAGCCTGGTTTCCAGGGCTACAGCCGGAGATACAACATTTGTTCAGGCCCAATATGGCACTCAGCTATCCTGGTATGGCAATTACGACACTGCTGTACTTTTTCCAAACAGTGGTAAAACTTATCGTAAGATCTTAATGACATTTACTTTGGGCAAATACCATTGCCCGACCGGTTCTACTTATTGTGGCGATTGGGATTATACCGTACAGACCTTTCTGATGGCCAAAACAGGAGATACAATGGAATTGGGCAGATTGATCACTCCCTATGCTAATGCCGGCAATCCGCGCACTCCATGGGCCTGGACACAACGCTATTATTTTGACGTAACCGATTTTTATCCATTGTTAAAGGATAGTGCAAAAATACGTATACTTTATTCAGGTTATTCAGGTGGCTTTACGGCCGATGTTAAGTTCGCATTTATTGAAGGTACGCCCGATAGAAATGTAGTAGGGATCAAACGGTTGTGGAATGGCACATTTACTTATGGTAGCGCCACAGACCCGATTGATAATCATTTTGCACCCTTAAGCGAAACTGCTCCGGCAGGAACTAATTCAGCTTCGCTCAAATTTACTGTGACAGGTCATGGCAGCGATAGCTCTAACTGTGGCGAGTTTTGTGAAAAATATTATCAATTGTTTATGAATGGCTCAATGATAAACCAGACAAACATCTGGCGTGACAACTGTGGATTTAATGAGCTATATCCGCAGTCAGGTACGTGGATATATAATCGTGCTAACTGGTGCCCCGGCGCTTTGGTGCATACAAACATTCATGATCTGCCAGGCATTACTGCAGGTAGCAACTTTAATGTAAATATCAATTTTCAACCTTATATAGTCACTGTCCCAAGCGCTGTTTATATAAGTGAAGCGGCAATTTTCTATTACGGCGCAATGAACAAAACTCTTGATGCTTCTCTTGATTATGTTACTGCCCCTACTACTTATGAAGGCGCATTTCGTGAAAATCCTTTATGTGGTAGTCCATCATTACACATAAAGAATACCGGTAGCACTACGATCACTTCTATTCAGTTTCAATATGCTGTAGATGGTGTTTATGCCACGCCTTATATGTGGAGCGGTTCTTTGGCTCCTTTACATGATACAGACGTTTATCTACCTGAACCCTCGGAGCTTAGAAATGTTTCAGGTGGTTCCGGCACATACAACTTTACTGCAAGAATTGCGCAGGTGAATGGAGCAGTGGATGATGATACAACAAATAATACAATAAGCACATCGTTCCTATCGGCTCCTAAATGGTCTTCAAAACTTGTTATCTCATTACAAACAGATAAAGCGACACTTGACGGCACAACCAGCTCTATAGATTGGAAATTATACGACCTAAATAATAACCTGGTTGCACAACGAGCAAACAATGCTCTCAGCACTGCCTATCAGGATACTGTTAATCTTGCTACCAATTGCTATAAATTAGTAGTAGAAAATACAGCCTGCGATGGCCTTAGCTGGTTAGATGCGAGCTATGTGGGCACTGGTTCTATAAGGGTCACACCTATGGGATCTCCATTTGCGATAAAGCTCAATAGCTATTTTTCAGGTGATTTCGGTTGTGGGTTCACTCAGTATTTTACTACTGTTGGTACTACAGGGGTTGCTTCTATTTCTCAGTTAAATGAAGTTGCTGGAATCGAGGCATATCCTAATCCGGCTCAAAACAATGTAACAGTTAGCATTACAGGAATTGACCATGTAAAAGGTGTTTTAAATGTTATTGATGCCTTGGGTAGAGTAGTGTTGCAGCAGGGTTGTAATAATAACCTGCAAAATATTAATGTTACTAACCTAGCAAATGGCATGTACACACTACTATATACTGATGCTACGAATAATAATGCTAAACTGGTGACGCGTTTATTGATCGCTAAATGATCAAACTATTCATAATAAAAAAATAAAGCTGCGTTCGTGGCTTTATTTTTTTGCGTTTTCGAAGGTTCGGATCACTTTGTTAATTTTACGTATCAAAGCAATATGGATAATAGAATAGAACAGATACAAGCTTTTTTAAAAGAATCTCCTGAAGATTGTTTCTTAAATCATGCATTGGCATTGGAATACGTTAAGTTAGGGAATGATGAAGATGCAAGAGGCCTTTTTGAAAAGAATGTAGTTACAGACCCGGGTTATATAGCCACTTATTACCATTTAGGGAAATTACTGGAAAGGATAGGAGAGCAACAATTAGCAATGACTGTCTATGAACGGGGTATGGAGCAGGCTAAGAAAGCAAGAGATATGCACACTTACAACGAATTGCAGGCAGCACACGACGACCTATTATGAGCAGCAAATTACCAGAACAATTTCAGGAAAACTGGCAGAAAAAGAGATTTATTACAGATAAGCAAACTGTACTTCTTGCGGTAAGCGGTGGTATTGATTCTATGGTAATGGCAAGCCTTTTCCTGAAAAGTGATATAAAATTTGCCATAGCGCATTGCAACTTTCAATTACGTGATAAGGATGCTGATATGGATGAGCAATTGGTGCGTGAGTGGACCATTGCCAATAAAATTCCGTTTCATACGATAAGATTTGATACAAAGAAAAAATCAGAAGAATGGAATAAAGGGACACAGGAAACAGCGCGCATATTGCGGTATGAATGGCTGGATAATGTACGTATGGAAAACGGCTATGCCAAAATAGCCACTGCACATCATGCAAACGACAATATGGAAACTTTGCTGATGAATTTATTTAAGGGTACGGGTATAGCCGGGCTGCATGCAATACCTGAACAGAATGGCAATATTATACGTCCATTACTTTTTGCTTCCAGGGAGTCATTGGCAGAATATGCTATTGCAAATCATATTGAATTCCGTGAAGATTCATCAAATGCTACCGATGTCTATCTGCGTAATGCCGTAAGGCATCATATTATTCCAGTCGTGAAAGAATGGTTTCCCGATGCAATTAGCAGGGTTAATGAAAGCATACAGCGTTTTTCACAAGCCGAATTATTATATAAAAAGGCTATAGAAGAAGAAAGAAAAAAATTATTGGAACAACGCGGACAGGACTATTATATCCCCATCCTTAAGCTACAGGGTCGTCAGCCGTTGGAAACTTTGTGTTACGAATTATTTCACCCATTTGGATTTAATTCTTCGCAGGTTCCACATATCATTGGTTTGTTTGCTGCCGAGAGCGGTCATTTTATCGCTTCATCTACACATCGCATTATTCGCAACAGAGATTTTTTAATTGTTACAACTATTCCAGGCGATAGCACTGATTTTATTACTGTTCAGGGCGCTCCTGGAGTAATAGATATAGGCAAATATCACTTTCATTTTTCGATAGAGAAAAAGCCCGAGAAGATACCCACAGAGAGCAATGTTGCCTACATTGATATGAAAAGGGTAGAGTTCCCTATAATATTACGCAAATGGCATACGGGCGACTATTTTTATCCGTTTGGCATGGATATGAAAAAGAAAAAGCTAAGCCGTTTTTTTATAGATCAGAAACTGGGATTGCATGAAAAAGAGCATATCTGGATATTGGAAATTCAAAAACGCATAGCCTGGGTAGCTGGCATGCGGCTTGACGAACGATTTAAAGTGAAGGATACAACTGAACAAGTTTTGCGGATAGAGCAAAAAAAAGTTTAGAAATAAGGATGTATCAGTTGGTTCAGAAAGCTTTGTCCGTGGCTGCTATCAATTAATAGGGTAAATACAAAACCAAATACCGCACCCCAGAAATGTGCATCATGATTTATGGAGCTGTTTCCTTTTCTGGATGAATATGCAGAATATAAAAGATATAGTACACCAGCTATTATTCCCGGTACAGGTATAAACCATATAAGTATTTTAGTCCACGGTGCAAAATATACATAAGAGAATAGTATGGCTGCTACACCACCGGAAGCGCCCAATGAGCGGTAATAACTATTATTTCTGTTTTTTATAAAAGAGGGGAGTGACGCCACAACAATGCCAGCAAGATAAAGTACAAGAAATAAATTATGCATATCCATTGCATAAAAGATCTTTTCCACTGCTACTCCGAATAGGTATAACGTAAGCATATTGAAAATAAGATGCATCCAATCTGCATGGATAAAGCCTGAACTAAGCAGTCTGTAATATTCTGCTACATTGTCCATTTTTCTCGGCCACAATATCAGCTTGTTGAACAATTCTTCATTATTAAAAGCAGCAATAGAGATCAAGGCTGTTACCACTACTATTATTAATGTGTAGATCATAATGGAAGAAAAAACTTTATTTAGCGAAAATAGTTAGTTTATACATGATGATAGGGAGAATTATTTAAAATACTAAATGTTCTGTATATCTGTTCCGCAACAATTAATCTGACCAGTTGATGTGGGAAAACCAAAGTTGATAAAGACCACGTTTGCTTTGCACATTTTCTTATATTATCTGTCACTCCAAATGCGCCGCCTATTAATATAACAAGTGTTTTTATTCCCTGATTCATGAATTGCTGAAATTGTTGCGACCACTGAATAGAGTTATATGATTTTCCTTTTTCGTCTAATAAAATTAAATAATGAGTTGGTTGCAATTTTTTCAATATAGCCTCTTCTTCTTGTGTTTTCGAGCGTTCTATATCAGTAGTAGTAGTTTTTTTAGGAAGTTGTATAACGACAAGTTCTATATTGCAATAAGGTTTTATTTTTTGAAAATAATAAAGTATGCCTTCTTCTATAAAAGGTTCATTGTCTTTTCCTATAGACCATATTTCAATATTCATCGTGAGAAACAGATATTTTATGGCAAAATAACATTTCTATTTTATGCCTTATTAAATGTTTGTAAAATCATATAGACTAGTTATCTTTGCAATCCGGTTTTAAAAACGGATGGCCTCGTAGCTCAACTGAATAGAGCATTTGACTACGGATCAAAAGGTTTCAGGTTTGAATCCTGACGAGGTCACTAAATCTGGGAAGGGTTTCAAGGAGTCTTATCACTTGGAGCCCTTTTTCATTTTACATGGTCAATCAGTTTGAATCCAGGAGCTCTAAATCTGGGAAGGGTTTCAAGGAGTCTTATCACTGGAGCCCTTTTTCATTTTACATGGTCAATCAGTTTGAA
>Ga0134128_10000623_pt1 | contig 48642 bp, 39 predicted proteins | sample KB31754_FD_96462 | JGI IMG/M metagenome (GOLD analysis project Ga0134128, IMG submission 96462) | Terrestrial soil microbial communities with excess Nitrogen fertilizer from Kellogg Biological Station, Michigan, USA - KB3-175-4 | ecosystem: Environmental > Terrestrial > Soil > Unclassified ...
ATTTGGCTCAATACTTTTTCGACGAAATATGCCGTTTGATCAGAAAAGATTAAACCGGCTGACCATCAGCTTCTCGTTCGAAATTTCGCCGCTCTACTACCGCCCACCTTGCATAATCCGGGTCTCCGGTTCCCACTAGTACCGATAGTAACAAGCGCCTTCAAAAAACGACCAGGGAGAGGCGCAGGAATGCGTACCTCTCCCTGTATCGCAGTTCAGCTTTAGTCGCCGATGTCGGACGGTGTGTCGGTGGCCGGCTCTGTCGGACCGGTTCCAACCGGTGAGCCGTCCTCGTTGCGCGATGAGGGATTGGTCTCCTGTTTCTTCCACTCGGCCTTGGGCTCAGGCAGGTACGTCGCCGCAATCATGCTCTGGTCGACGCTGAAGGTGACAGTCTTCGGGTCGACTGTGCCAAGCGACTTTCCTTCCTTGTCGAATTTCTCGACCGTATCCAAGCCGCCCCAATACTGCATGTGATACACGGTGCGGGTGCCGTCCTCGTTGTAGTCGGTTGCAGACGTGACGTTGCTCGTTCCCTCCTGGACTTCGAGCGTGCGCACGATTCGTTTGCCGTCATCCGAATAGATAGTCACCTTCGAAAGCCGGCGCATCACTGTGCCGTCGCTCGTGGTATACCAGGGAAACGTCTCCCAATCCTGCACGTATTTGAGCGTGCCGTCATTGCGGTAGAACGTCACGGTGCTTGCAGTGTCTGTCGCCTTCAGCTCCATGAGCTTGGTGCCGTCATTGGCCCAAACTTGAGCTTCGGTAGCGCTGGACACGATCTGGCTCTGGTCCTTGGTCAGTTTGCCGACATAGTGCAGCCAGGGCTTTCCGGCCTTGTAGACATACTGTACATCGACGTTCTGAGAACCGATGCCGCGAGTCTCCATCGCGAACACCTTTTTTCCGTCATACCACATCGTCGTGATGTAGGCGGTTTTGCCGTCGTTGTGGGCGGTCTATTTCGTGGTGTGGTCATCGCGCAACTCAAAGCCGTCGATAACCTGCGCGCCGTCGCTTGCGTAAACGCTATGCGCGCGGACGCTGCCGTCACCGAAGAACACGGTTTCCTCTTTGAGGTTGCCGCTGGGAGCGAACTGCCGGACGCCAACTTCGTTGTTGTCGCGGTAGTAAACGATCACTTTCACGTCTTTGCCGCTCAGTCCAGGGAAATGCTGTTCGAGCCACTCTTTCGAGTCCTCGGGTTGCATTTCCACACGTGGCTTTGTTGCCAAGTTGACTGGAAGCTGGTTGTCTTTGTGCGAATGAAGCACAACAAACAAGCCGATCGCTGCGGCAATTACCAGCAGCAACGCGGCGCCGAGTATATAGGGGCGGTTCAGTGCTCCGCCATTGTTCTGCCTGTTCATAGGTTCACCTATGTCATGCCGGCCAATCAGTCGTTGATTGTGCCGGGTGGTCGCGCATCAGGGCGCGCGTGAGATTGAGCGACCGGACTTCATCACTTGCCGCGCAAGCGAGGGGAAATACGGTGATTCTTAGTTGCTGGGGGCGTTTGTTGTAGAGAAATCTGAAAATGCCGATAGGCTTTCACCCTAATCTAAGTGCTTGTGAAAACGGAATACCGCTTACAACCCCGGAGCTATAAATTCCGTAATCTAAGGTGGCTGGGAGCCAAAATCCGCCTCATTTCAACTGCGCCCGGGCAGCGGCCGAGGCAGCAGCTTGGTGCTCGCCCAGCGAGCCGCAATGCGCCCCCTGCAATCCGGTCCAAGGGATAGCCAGCTTTAGTGGCATAAGAATGGCATGCACAGGCAAAACGCAATCTCGCTGTCAACGGCGCTTGGGATTTTTCTCACGCTGATGATTGCGTTTTGCGCACCTCGCGCCTCGAAAGCGGAAACAACATTCTTCGTCAACGGCAAGCAAGTAAGCGCCGCCACCTATCAGGCTTACGCACTTACCAATTCGGCGGCGGCTAACATGCGCAAGAACAATCCGCGCGGCGCGATTGCCGATCTCCGTCACGCCCTGGACATTGAGCCGACCTTTCCGCAGGCGCACGGCTTGCTGGCAATCACGCTGGCGCGCGTCGGCAAAACGCAGGAGGCGACCGATGAGTTCCAGATGGCTATTGTCGGCAACCCCCAAGCAATCGGCCCGCGTCTCAATCTCGCCAGCCTGTATCAAACAACGGGACACTTGAAGGAAGCGCTCAAGGCTTATGAACAGCTCGTACAAGATTTCCCGCAATCAAATCAAATGCCGGCGGTGCAGGAGCGCATTAAGCTTCTGCGCGCGGAAATCGATGAGGAGGCACGCGCGGGCGCTCATGATGACAACCGTTACGACGCGGGCAATTACCTCGGCAACATCGCGGCAGGAGGGATAAAGCGCTGGCCCGAAGCAGCTATGCCGCTCAAGGTGTTTGTCTCCTCAGGAGAAGGACTGAATGGCTACAACTCGAATTATCAGAGCATTCTCGAGGAATCTTTTCGGGAATGGGAGAAATCGAGTCAGGGCAAGGTTCGCTTCGAATTTTGCAATTCACCTGGGCAGGCCGACATCAGCTGCGAGTGGGTGGACAATGCGGACAAGCTTGGATCATCGGCCGAAGGCGGAGAAGCGGAGATGCGCTGCCTGGGCTCAGCAATTTGCAAGGCGCACATCATCCTCTCAGTAATCGACGCGGGCTCGGCGTTTCCGCTGACGGGCAATCTGGTGCGCATCCTCTGTCTGCACGAAGTCGGGCACAGCCTGGGGCTGCTCGGACACAGCGGCAGACCACAAGACATCATGTTTTGCACGAGTCCGATCATCGACAAGGAAAGGCATGTGAGTGCAGCCGACGTCAGCACGCTCAACCTTCTCTATGACAAGCCGCTCGATCCGGGCTCACAGCTTTTGGCGCGCATCGAGAGGGAATCTCACGGCAATGCCGTTAGTGTCATACGCCTGATCATAATCATGGTCTGTGCCGTCGTGGCAGCGATCGCGACCATTGCCGCTCTGGCAAAAGCGCGCAAAAAGAAACCGAGGACAAAGTCCTCGGTTTAGTAGATTGGAATGGGTTTTCGTACAGTACCTAATCGCACCAAAGAATCAGAGATGCTTATCTCTTTTTGCCGCCCTTTTTGGCTTTTTTCGCAGCGGGCTTGGCTTTTTTACCGCCAGCTTTCGCAGCTTTTTTGGGGGCTTTGGCAGCCTTCGCAGGCTTGGCCAGGGAGAGTGTTGGCTGCTTGGAGCGGCCGTTGACGATGTCCTTCAGCTCTTTGCCGGCGCGGAACGCAGGAACTTTGGCAGCAGCGATACGCAGCGGGGCCAATGTTCGCGGGTTGCGTCCGGTACGAGCTTTGCGCATGCGGCGCTCGAATGTTCCAAAACCGACGAGAGTAACTTTATCGCCTTTGGAGAGTGCTCCGGTGACCGTGTAGATCAACGCAGAGAGAGTACGGGACACTTCGGACTTGGGTTGACCAGTTGCTTCTGCCACATGATCAACGAGCTCAGCTCGGTTCATTCAATTTCCTCCTAACGGAATCATCCCATTCCAACCCACTTCTGCGGATAATATCACCCCGCTCTCTAACAGACAAGTGATCGCACCTCGCGATCAGGACGGAAAATTTTTTCTGCATCGTTCAAATGGGCATCACACCCTGGTTCTAGCGAGAGGCTGAAAACGCCGCCTGGTAAGGGCGAGGATGCCTCGCCCTTACATGAACTTAGTCGCGCCGGTGACTACAAATAAAAATGGAGCATCCCTCGAAAACAGTTTATTCATCACATTCGCATGAGATCGCTGAAAACGCGTTCTGCTGTGAATAAGGAGCCGCGAGGTTTTCAATAGACAATTGTTTGGCTATTTCGCTGGAATTGGCTAAACAAGCCGTACGCGCATGATTCAAGCATTTGCCCTATAATGGCACAATCGTCGCTGCAAAAATTTTATGTAGGAATCAACCGAATGATATGCCCTGAGCAAATTAAGGCAGCAAGCTTGTTCCGTCGCCTCGGCAGTTTTTCCTTATCGATAATCTGCGCCGCAATTTTTTCGCGAGCAACAACTGCGGCAGAGCAGAAGCCGCAGCCGCAGCCTATTGCGGCACCCTCGTGCAATTGGCCGATGTATCGCGCCAACAATCCGCACACCGCTGCATTAAATTTCAATCCGCCCTATACGCCGGTGGGCAAACGGCGTTGGATATTCCCTGCAGAAGGCGGCATCGATTCCTCTCCGGCAATATATAACGGAGTGATATATGTAGGATGTGATGACGGGTTCGTGTATGCCGTCGATCAACGCAATGGCAGCATGATCTGGCGCTCGAGCATCGGCGCCAAAGTAAAATCTTCTCCGGCAGTGGATCACGGCATTGTTGTCGTCGGTGCCGAAGACAACAATTTCTATGCGCTCGATGCCGGGGCCGGCAAACAATTGTGGAAGTTTGCCTGCGGCGATCGCGTCAGCTCTTCGCCAACTACTAATGAAGACGTCGTTTACTTCGGCAGTTGGGACAAAAACATTTATGCTGTCGATATTCACAGCGGGCAAATGAAATGGAAATTTGCCACCGAAGGTCGCGTGATCACCTCACCTGCCTACGACAAAGGCATGGTGTTTGCCGGCTCGCACGACGGCTGTATGTATGCCATCAATAAAGACGACGGTTCGCTCAAATGGAAATACAAAACGGGCAACATCATCATGGCCTCGCCGATGGTGATGGGTGGGCTTGTCTATTTCGGCAGCTGGGACCACACTTTCTATGCCGTCGATGAGAATACGGGCAAGACCGTGTGGACATATAAAGGAACGGAGAATTATTCGATCGCGGCGGCAGGAGCCGAGGGCAAAGTGTTCGCCGGCAACGACGATTTGAAAATGTACTGCCTGAACGCAACCACCGGCAAACTGCTATGGAAAACGCCGATCAACAGCATGAACCCGCTCTTGTCCTCGCCGCCCATCATCGGCGGCGGCCTGTTATTCATGGGCAGCACGGACGGCAACCTGTACATGCTGGACACGCGCAACGGCGCCATAAAATGGAAGTACAAAACACAACGGCCGATTGTGAGCAGCCCCGCTATAGGCGATAAAGGCGTATGCGTAGGCAGCCAGGACGGCAATCTCTACTTTATTGAGTGATGACGCTGATCAATAAAATTTGCAAGACGGTGATGCTTGGCTTCTTGTTGATGCATGTGCCTTGCCCGCTGCCTTCATTGGCCGTCCCGGAAGTTCAGCAGATAGATATTAGTGAGCCGAAGGCCCACGATCTGTTTATGTGGAAAGTGAAAACGCCGGTGTCTACTGCCTACCTGGTCGGCTCGATCCACATGTTGCCGCCCGATTTTTTCCCGTTGCCCGGCGATATCGAGAAAGCGTTCAACAAGTCGCCAACCCTGATTGTTGAGGCGAACATCGACGATCGTGCCAATGAAACACGGCAAATGATGATGTCTAGGGCCCTGTACCCGAATGGAGATAAGCTGCCCGATCACATTTCCAAAAAGACGCTGGCAGAGCTGACTGAGTACTTGCGCAAAAATGGGATGTCAGCGGAGCGTTTCTCCAAAATGAAACCGTGGTTTATTGCGGCAACCATTGCCCTTTTGCAATTGCAGCAGCAGGGATTCGATCCTGAATCGGGGATTGACAAGCATTTTCTCGCTGAAGCAAGAACGGCTGAAAAATCGATTGTTCCTCTGGAGTCGGCTGAGTTTCAACTAAACGTCCTTTCTAATTTCAACGACGAGGACCAGGAAAAATTTTTGCAATCGGCGCTTATGGATGCTGAAAACGCGCCGGAAGACGCCAGGACGATGGTTCATGCCTGGAAAACGGGAGACGGCAATGAGATGTTCTCGATCATTTCGCGCGACGAGCGAGAACATCCGGACCTCAAGCCGATCATGAACAAAATCCTCTATGACCGCAATGCCAGCATGACGGCGAAACTAGACGAGCTCATGGAGAAGCCCGGCACATACTTCGTCGTGTTGGGCGCAGGGCATATCGTTGGTCCTGACGGCATCGTCAGTCGCTTGCGCCAAAAACACTATGACGTCGAACAGGTCGCCGGGCGCTAGTACTTCTCCCAGTCTTCCGGCCGTGCCTCTGCATACGAAAGCTTTCCTTCGGTGACGGTGAATCGCCAGAGTCCCTGGCGGCTTTTCAGGTAAGCCTTCTGCTGCACGAGGAAGACGACGCCGTCAGCGTTCTTGCCTTGTACTTTGATCGCATCGGCCTCACGAACATCTGATGATGTGCCGCCATGTGGATCGTCCCTTAAAGCCCGAATCGTCATGCCTAGTGGACGAAAGTCGTCCTTAGGAAAATCCTCGTTGAAGTTTGTACTTGGTTCCATCAGGTACGTCTTGGCGTGATCATCGCCGCTTGAGACTTCATCCAGAAAGGCCTTTAGGGTCATCCAAGCTGAACGAACGACTGAATTGTTTCCGGCCAGGTTCAGGCTGGATGCTTCTTGCCGTTGTGTGGTCGTTTCAACAATGGCGTCATCGCCCAGGAATGAACTTTCCACCGATACTCCCTGCGCACCCAAAGTTTCAATTACCGCAGGCGCCAGCCTTAGTGAAACTGCATTCATGGTGTCGTCCTCGAATATGCGGGCTAGTCGCTCGCGCTTCGAGTAGTAATAAATGCAGCCTTTGATAGTGATAGGCCTCGGACGCAACGCCATCCAGCCACCCACGCCGATGGCGATAGCCATGACGGCAGCCGCGATGCCGGCGATTAGCTTTATTGGCAATTCTTTCTTTGGCTCCGGGTCCGGCTCGATTGCTCTCATCGCATTGGCGGACGAGCGCAGCCGATCTTGTTCTTGTTTGTGCAACGGTATGGCGGCTGTTGCGCCGAGCGCCTGCATGTTGTTCGGAGCGCTGATGTTGGCTGCCAATGCCTGTCTGTTGGCTGCTGCCGCGGATTGCAACGCATCTCTGAATTCGGTCATGTCCTGGAAGCGCGCCGCGGGATCTTTGGCCAGTGCCTTGAAGACGACGGTTTCCAAAAACTCCGGAAGTTCGAGATCGGGGCGCACGTCCGAAAAACGCGGCGGCGACTCGGACATGTGTTTGGACGCCGTCTGGATGCTGTTGGCTCCCTTGAACGGTGGCTTGCCTGTTACCGCTTCGAAAAGTGTGATTCCCAATGAATAAATATCGGAAGTCGGTCGCAATTCGCGGCCCATGCACTGTTCAGGACTCATGTAGATCGGGCTGCCGAAAACTTCGCCCGTCTTCGTCAGGTGTTGAGATTCCTTGCCGGACCATGGCATCAGCTTTGCCAGTCCGAAGTCGACCACTTTGACGAATTCCGAGTCGCCTTCTTGTTCGACCAAAATAATATTGCTGGGCTTGAGGTCGCGATGGACGATGCCCTGGTGATGGGCATGTGCGAGGCCTTCTGCCACTTGGGAAAAAATCTTGATGGCGCGGCGAGGGCTGAGTGGTCCCTGACGCTTGATTATATCTAGCAGCGAATGACCTTCGAGATACTCCATCACAAGGAACGGTTGTCCTGTGGGGGTAATGCCATAGTCATGCAGGGTGACCAGGTGTGGATGGTTGAGCAGGCTCGCTGCTTTGGCTTCTTGCTCGAAACGTTTGACGCTGACTTCGTCTTGCGTCAGCTCCGCCTGGAGCATTTTGATTGCCACCCAGCGGTCGATTACGCGTTGGCGCGCCAGATAAACAACACCCATGCCGCCTTTGCCGAGCAGCTCTGTGACGTCGTAACGCTCACCCAGTGTGCGACCTATCCACTCGTCTTCCTGGCGCAACGAGATGAGCGCCGTTCCGTCGTGGGGGCACTTCTGGATTTCTTCAAAGAACTCGCGGTTGCAGGCAAGGCACATCTTTGTAGAGGCGACTTGTCTGTCTACTCCTCCCGCCACGCGGGTTACCTATCCTCCAAGCCGTGTCGCCGGGGTCCTAATGCAACATGCCACCTGCATACCGCATCCAACCGTCGGCGGCCCGAATTTAGCGGATCAATTCCCATTGGCTTTCGGAGGCGTGCCTTCCTTGTCGCTCACAGGCAGGTCTTCTTCGTTGCTTTCCTTATCCTGATCATGCTTTTTCTTAAATGCCGCCGAGTTGTGGGCGACTATGGCCTTGGCGCGCGCTGTTTTTAATGCGATCACGTACTGGGGTACTTGCAGCAAGTACTGCATTGGTTCGACGTACTGATTCGTATCCTGCTTGATCACGGTGTAGTGAACGTGAACTCCGGTGGAGCGACCGGTGGATCCGGCAAAACCGATAACCTGACCACGCCTCACCCACATGCCAGGCTTAACTGTGTAAGCGTTGAGGTGTCCGACGATAGTCCGAATATTGGGGTATGGGTGATAAACTTCCACGGCCACGCCCAGGTTGCCGCGATACCCGACCCGCACGACGATTCCGTCGAGCAGCTCATATACTTTATCGTTCAACTTGGCGCCGAGATCGACGCCGTTGTGGAAATCGCCTCTGCCGGTTATCGGGTGAATCCGGAAGCCGGCGCGTGAGGTGACCACCCCCAAGCCGGCAGGCGTATAAACCTGGTCGTCTTTCATCGGCGAAATCAAGCAGACGGGCACGTAGTAGCCTTCGAAGTAGTAGGCCGGCGCCGGCGGGCTGAAAACCAACCCGGCGGCAATCGTCGCCGCAGCCAAGCTCGATTTAATTGCTTGCCGATTCACAGGGTCTACCGGGGAAACTGTCAGCGGGCGGCGCGGTGCGCGGCCCCTACACAACTTACCACAGCCGTGCCTTGAAATCCGGTTTCGGTAAAGAGTGTATGGCGTTGACCGGCCGGCGTGATCCACCGCCCCCTACTAGAAATTGTAGCGGCAGGCGGAAGCCCGCTTTGCGGATGCCACCACACACGGTGCGTGCGTTACAACAAAAAAAGACGATGATATCTAGCCCGTCCGGCGGATTTTTCGATACGTTTGGCATAAGTCGCAAACTTCTCTGGTATAACTGGGGCATGAAACATGAAGATCTCGCGGACCGCAAGCGCTATAGCTATTGGACGCCTGTCACCTTGCGGTATGGTGACACCGACAGTCTCGGACACATCAACAATGCCGTGTTCACCACCTTGTTTGAATCGGGGCGAGCGGCGCTGTTGTTCGATCGCGAAGGCGCGATTGCCGGAGCCGGTAAAACGTTTGTCATTGTCAATTTGAACGTCAACTTCACAGGCGAGATGCATTATCCCGGCACCGTCGAGGTGGGAACAGCCGTTGACTCGTTCGGAAATAGCTCGGTGAAATTGGTGCAAGGGCTTTTTAAGGACGGCATTTGTTGTGCCACCTCGCACTCGACCATAGTCTTGATCGATGAAAGCACGCGGCGGCCGATATCAATTCCGCAGGACATTCGCAAGCTGATAGCGTCTGCTGCCGGCGATGAGGATTTGTTGTCTACCAAATGTGGTAGTAAAGAATAAAAGAGAACAGAGAGACACGAGTGAACGGCGGGCGAAAGCCCGCCGCCACCATGACTGCATCTCTCTGAACGTTTCAGCTCTATGACTTATCGCCGTCGTGATTGGTGAGAATCGTGCGGATTGACAGCGCGTGCGCTTCCGCAGATTCGGGGCCGTAGCCGCCGGAGAGAACCATGGCTATGGGGACTCGCGCTTTTCTCGCCGTGGACACGACGAAAACATCGCGTTCCTGCATGTCTTGCTGAGTCAACCTCAGTGTCGATAGAGGATCGGAATCCAACACGTCCGAGCCGGCGTTGTAAACGATCAGGTCGGGACGATGTATCCGAATGGCCTCGGGCAGTGCGAAGTGCAGCTGCTCGAGGTAGTAATCTCTGCCGGTGCGAGCAGGCAGTGGCACTGGCATGTCCTCATCGACTTTGGGATACGGAAATATCGCCTCGTCGAAGAAGTCCAATACCGCTGCCCAGCCGGTGCCGCGTAGAGTATTGGCGAAGCCGTTGCCCTGGTGTGCGTCCGTGTCCACGATCAGCGCGCGCTGCACTTTGCCTTCGGCGTGGAGAACTTGCAGCGCAATCGGCACATCGGTGTAAATGCAGAAGCCACCACCCTCGGTGCCGTCCGCGTGGTGATAACCGCCGCCGATGTTGATGCCGACGCCATGCTCGAGAGCAAGGCGGCATGCCAGCAGAGTTCCACCGGCAGCGATTCTCATCGGACGCAAGATGCGCCAGTTGAGTATCCAGTTGGGCACGCGTTCGGCCACCGGCACTTCGAAGATCTCAGCGAGCGTGGCACTGTTTCGCAGCGTGCCCAGATACTCGGGCGAGTGCACGAGCAAGAGCTGTTGGTGCGAGAGTGCCTGGGGCGAAATGAAATCCTTGCGCGTTCGCAGCCCGAGATCGATCAGAGATTGCTGAATCTTGGCGTACTTCTTGCCGTCAAACGGGTGAAGGCGTTCCAGTCCGAAGGCGGTGAGGTTATACCGCCGGTCGTAAACCAGTGCCACACCTTTGGCGGATTGAGACTTACAATCGAACATGACTTCTCCTTGTGGCAAGAGGAGCGCAGACCTCGTAGCGGCGGGCGGAAGCCCGCTCTCGCAGGCGAGCCGCCTGCGCTCCTCAGCGCTTCATCCGGGCATCAAGAAGCCCATCGCCTCGCTTGCGCGTGCGAGGGTTTCATCAGCCGTGACCGCCGCTTTGTCTGCACCACGTTTAAGCACGGCGCGCAGAGCGGTTTCGTCGGCGAGGATTTCGCGATACCGCTTCTGAATCGGGCCGAGCATCGCGATGAGCGCATCGGCCAACATCGGTTTGAACTGCCCAAAGCCGAGGTTCGCGCACTCGCGTGCGACTTCCTCGCGCGACTTACCTGAAGCCAGCTGATACAAGCCGAGCAGATTGTTCACTTCGGGGCGTTCGGGATTGTCGAACTCGAGTCCGCGGCAAAGGTCGGTTTTCGCTACCTTTATCTTTCGACGGATCGTGTCGGCGTCATCCATCATGTTGATGCGGCTGTTGTCGTTCTCCTCCGACTTGGACATCTTCTTTGTCCCGTCGGTGAGGCTCATCAGCCGCGCCCCTTCGGTTACAACCAGCGGTTGCGGAACCGTCAGGATCGGCGCTTTCTTGCCGTAGCGTTTGTTGAAACGCTTGGCCAACTCGCGCGCGAGTTCGAGATGCTGCGTCTGATCCTCGCCGACGGGCACGACGTGCGCCTGGTAAAGCAGCACGTCGGCAGCCATCAGCACCGGATAGTCGAGCAAGCTCAAGCTCGCCGTCTCCTCGCCTTCTTTCTGCGATTTCTCCTTGAACTGCACCATGCGATGCAGCATTCCCGTGCCGCAGATCGATCCAAGCAAACGAGCCATCTGCGCGTGCGCAGCGACGTGCGATTGCACAAACAGAGTCGAGCCTGTCGGGTCGATGCCGCAAGCGAGATACAGGGCGGCCGTGCTCAGCGTGGTGCCGGCCAAAGCGCGGGTTTCGTACTTCTCGGTGATGGCGTGCAAGTCGGCGATGAAGAACATCGCTTCATGGCAATCCTGCAACGCTACCGCGTTACGAATTGCGCCAAAGATAGTTCCCGAGATGGACGAACCCGGTCGGGCGAATGCCCGTGATCAGACGCTTGGTAAATGACGTCATAACCGTTCTCCTTCTCTTACAGGTGGGTGGTTTAGGTTGAACGGTGACACGCAGCAATCGCCGCGTGCCACCGTTGGTGGTGCGAGGTTAAGCGGCCCTGGAGGTGACCAGGCGCAGCTTGGCCTTCAGCCCCTCCAGACGGCTCACCAGCTTGACGCCGGCGCTGTCTGGGCGCAGTGCTTCCGCCGCGCGTCCGATTGCCGTGGTGGCTCTATCGATATTGGTGGAGTGCGTGAAGGTGTAGGACCGATTGAACGCTTCGGCGATGTCCGCCAGGGCGTTCTCGACCAATTCGCGGCCGAGCTTGACTCCCTCGTTGTCCTCCGTTGCGCCCAGCAGGCTCAGATGCACGTCGCGGATGCGGGCGCCGAGAGCCTCGTGCTGTGTCTTCGATGCCCGACCGAGCAAGCCATCGACCATCTCCAGCGCTTCGCTGGTGGAGTCGAGTTTGGACTTGACCGTGTTTCCTTTGCGGTATGCTTCCGCGCATTCGGTCAGGCGATCGTTTGCTGTCTCCACAACGCCGCGGACGGTCTGGCTGAATCGATCGCCGAGTCCTGCTGTATCCTCGCTATTGACGGCGATTCGGCAGGCGCGCAAGCGTTCGATCAAGGCCCTGGACTGCTTGTCCCAGGCCAACGCTTCCTGGTGCGCGGGATCCGTGGAAGCAGTCTTGTTTCGAAAAACCATGTGTTGTTGCTCCTCCATGGCCACCGCTCGCATGGCGGTGCGCCACGTGGTTATGGGTTGAATCGCGTTTGGGCGAACCAATAGCACAACGTTTACCGCGTTCTGCCAGGCTCAAGGTATGGTCATGAAGACCGGGAGGTGATCGCTGAGTTCTCTCATGAACGCGGCGTCGCGACGATTGGTGAAGAACTGCGGAATGAAGCAGTCGATCGCCATGTTGTCGAGACCGCGCACGAAGAACCCGTCAAACTGACCACCTTTCTCGAAATATTTATAGCTCCAGCGATTGTCGGGCGTGCCGATTCTCCTGAAGCCGGCTGCGAGCAGCGGTTCGATTTCCGTCGTTTCCGGATTCTCGATCGGCGCGTTGTAGTCGCCGGCGAGAATGAACGGCACATTTTCTTGTTGTCTGCTGGCGAGCTTATCGACGAACGCTTGGAACTGCCAGCGGCGCATTGCCTGCGTTTGCTCAGGCGTGATTTCGTCTTTGGTGACGTTGCTCTTCGTGTGCATGTTCGCCACATCGGCCACGAAATCGCTGGCAGTGTCGACGATGCGTCGTTCGATGCCCGCGCGCAGACTGTCGGTCATCTCCGGATGACCAGGGATCTCTCGCAGATAATCGTGGTAGGTAGGCGCGTCGCCGACCCACTGAAAGCGAGGGTGGAACAGAATTCCGTTCGCTTGCTCGCGAGAGCTGCGATGACTGGCGTTGAGCCCGTATTTCATCGCGCGGCCGATGTGCCGCAGCGCATCCACAGTTGTCTCTTGAACGCAGACGACGTGCGCGCGTTTGAACAGGTTCATGAGCGGCCGCTCGAGGCGCACCGCTTTCTCCGCGTTCAGGTAGCGGCCGTTGAAGCTGAGGAACGTGATTGGCGATTTCCACGTAACTTGCGGAAGATGCCCGACCGCCTTCATCAGAACTTCATTCACCTGCGTGGGTGTCGGCGGCACCCAGACTTTCTTAGCGACCGGAGTCGCGGACGCATTATCTGAGTGCATGGAAATCTCCGTTAGTCACGTTGGGCGGCCGCCACTCCCTGCAGGAAGGCGATCGCGGTCTTCCGGCTGTGGTACATGTGAGGCTTGCCGCTGCAGGTGCCGAGGCGAAACAGCCCCTTCAGCACGTCGACGCGCGGGCCCACCTGACGCCAGTCGTCGGACGACCAGCGGCGGCGCTCGAGCGTTGCTTGCCACACCTTCCTCGCCTTCGCGTACCAGCAATCGCTCTCGTAGAACACGATGCGATATTGCCAGCCATTGGCGAAGTGGTCCTTCCACCCATGTGTCGGGATGGCGTTGTCCTTATCTTCGGTGGACCACAACACCTGTGTTGGTTCTTTTGACATGGTATCGATATGTCCTTTCATGTAGGGGCGACGCATAGCGTCGCCCCTGGGTGAACTAATAACCTCCGCATCGCGCGACCGCCGCGCGTGCTGCAAGCAGCGTTTCCACTTTGCGGGAAACGTCGGTGCCGGGTGCGATGCTCTCGAGGGCTCCGATGCAATCGAATGCACTAGCGTAGCCCTCGGTGCTTTCCGGCAGACGTGTCAGGCGCTCGAGCAAATTGCTTGCCACGTAGCGTCGCGTTTCACTCTGAGCGACGGCTGCTTTGTTGGCTTTGTCGACGAGCTTCGTCGCTTCTTCCAACCAGCGAATCACCGAAACATCACGATTGAAACTGAGTTGCGCGTGAGCCGCTATGCACGGCTGAATGTCGTCGATGATCTTCAGCTGTGTTCCGGCAAGTTCGACCAGCAAGCATCGCATCGCGAAGTTTAGCGTTTGCGCCTGCTGCTTGTACTGCAGACGTTTCGCCTGTCTCTCGCGATACCCGGTCAGCCAATTCAACCACTGCTTATGCAGTTCTTCCGCTTGTGCGCGATCGGTTACCCACAGGTCCTGAAGCTTTCCGTTCGAGCCGGGCTTCAAGGTTCCATACGCGGTAATCGGCGTTGAGGAAACGGGATCGACGCACAGTGGCGTTTCGACCATCGGCGGATGGCCGCGGTCGCTGGCTGCAGCCTGTCGCAGGGGTGCCAGCTTTTGATTGGCCGAGCCGTGGAGACTCGTCAGGCAGATGCGAATGAACTCCTTGCGCACGTCTTGCTTGAGTTGACCGACGTGTGTTCCGATTATGGTTTTGCCGTCGGGCAGGCGAAGCTGCACTTGCAATAGCTGACCATTGTCGAGAACGCCTTGATCGGGCAGTTGATGCACAGGAGTTTGCGCCGTCAGTGGAATTTCCACGAACGGCCTGCCGGCGCGTGGCTCGAAGACCGGCATTTGTTTGCCGAGCAACGATATTGCGCGCGCCGGTGGCATCTGCTGTCCGTAATGTTCGGACTCGGTGACCCACGCCGGCACCAGCGCCGCGAGTTGGGCCTGGTGCTCGGCGAACTTCGCTTCCACCGCGGCCGCCAACTCCTCGTCGAGTGCCGGCAGTACGAACACTTCCGGCGCCGGAACCTCGTTCATGCAGCGAGCGCCTTGCAGTGCCTCGAGCAAGAAGTCGGTTGCCTGGTCGCGCGTGAGCACGGGGAAGGGCGCCTCGGAATCGCAGGCGAGCCGCCTGCGCTCCTCTGTAGCGGCGGGCGCAAGCCCGCTCTGCTCGTTCGGCACCGTACCGGCGGGCGGAAGCCCGCTGCCGGAACGCACAAGCGTCTTTGCCATCGAGTTCAACCGACGCGCTCGGCCTTGCTGGCTGCGAGCGGCGGCGAACAAGGGCTCGTACTTGGGCTCCGCTGCGAACGTCGATGTCATCTGGTCGGCGCACCAGTCCGCGAAGATTTGCGGCGCTTCCGGATGGGCGTGTGCTCTCACACGATCGTCCACCAGGTCCACGTCGCCGAACGAAACCTTCCGGTTGGCGTAAATGCAGTCGGTTTCCGGCTCGTATTCCGCGTCGAACAGCTGCGTGTTAAGCAAGTCGCCGCCGTGCCTGAGCAACCACTGGTGCTCGACGATTGTCGCCAGATGCACCATTTTGTTGTGGTCGAGATCGAAGGGCACGCCGAGCAACACGATCTTGTCGTCCTCAGTTTCGAACGCCGAGACGATGCTGTCTTTGCCCAGCGTCCGAATCGTGCCGTCGCCGCCTTTCATCGACTCATGGCTGCCATTGAACGTGCTGTCGATCAACGCCGCGCAGATGCACTTGAGTATCTTGTCGCGATTGCCGTTGGAAGTGGGCTCGCCGTAGATGGGAGCGACCGCTTCCCTCAGCAGCTTGAGATGCTCTTGCGCCCGCCGGAACCGACTTGGGTTCACGCCAAGGCTCGCCAACGCTTCGCCTTTCAGCCCGTTTCTGCGAACGTGCTTGAAGATGAGCAACTGCGCGAGCAAGTCGGACGACTTGTCCTCGATCATCGAACGCCACGAGCCCGAGGGGGAAACAATGCCCCCTTGCTCCATGATGGCGGCGAGAATCAAGACGTCGCCGAGAACGCCATTTCTGGAACCCTCGACGATCATTCGCGCGTGCCGGATGCCTGTGGGCAGGCGCGACACTTCGTCGCCTAGCGCGGTAACCGTGAGCGGATCCTCGAGGCAACCGAGTGCGCGCAGCGTCGCTTTGGCGGTGCGAATCTCCACCATCGAAGGCTGATGGAACAGCTCCAACTGTTGCAGGTCCACGCCGGAGCGCGCCAGCCGCAAGAACGTCTGGTCGAGCAACGTGCGCAGGATCTCCGCAATCGGGAACTTGGGGCGGCCGCCCAGGGCGTCCGGGCAGTGATCGGTGTAGCCGCCCTTCTTGGTGCGCGCCGCACGACCCATCCGTTGCAAGCGGTCGGCAATCGAAATCGATCGCAGGTAGAGCCCTTCGACGCCGTTGCGCACTTCAGTGCGTCGCTCCAATCCGGAGTCGACGACCTCATCGATATCCGCGATGGTAATCGACGTCTGCGCCACATTAGTGGCGACGATGCACTTCGGCTGCCTGTAGGTGCGGAAGCATTGTTGCTGCTCATCGGGGCTCAGCTCCGCGTGCAACGGCAGAATCACCGCATCGTTGACCAGCGAAGACAGCGCGTCCATGCACTGGTGGATTTCATTTTTGCCGGGCTGGAAAACGAGGACGTTCAAACCGGCATTCAACAGTGCGGCGGCGTCCTCCTCAATCGACTCGCCTGGGGTGCGAATCTCCACCGGGAACGTGCGTCCCTCGATGTTCACGATAGGAGCTCCGCCGAAGTATTCGGCGAGGCGCTGCGACTCCATAGTGGCACTCATGAGCACCACTTTGTAGCGCGCGCCTTGCTTGATCTGCCGGCGAATCCAGGCGATCAGAATCTCGACGTTGGTATTCCACTCGTGGACCTCGTCAATGATGACGACGTCGAACCAGCGCTCATGGCCCAAAACGCGACGCACCATCGCCAGCCCGTCGGTGACCACGAGGCAACGAGTGTCCGGCCCGTCCATGGTCTTTTGCATGGCTGTGCGCCAGCCGACCACACCGCCGAGTTTCTCGCCGAGCACTTCCGCCAGACGTTTGGCGACGCCGCGCGCGGCGATGATGCGCGGCTGCGTATGCAGGACACTCAGACCGGCGCGCACGAGTAATGCCGGTAAACCGGTGCTCTTGCCAGAGCCGGTCTCCGCTTGAACGATGACGACCTGATTGGATGCCAGGGCATCGAGAAATTCTTGGGCGCCATTTTTGATCGGCAGATCGGCAATCAGCGGCAAGCCCGCCAGAAGGTCGGCAGCTTTGCGCGTCAGACATGCGGCTATGTGGCTCAAGTGAGCCGATAGCCGAGAAACACGATGCTTGGACATCTTGTTGGTCTCCCAATTATCGGCTCAAAGAGCCTAAGTTTCATAGCGGCGGGCGAAAGCCCGCTATCCGGAGCCGCTCAGAACGGAAACACAATCCGCGGGTACAAATCACCCTCGGAGTGCCACGGTTGGCCCGGCGTGGTGTTCTGCGATGGCGACGGATATGAGCTCGAGCGCGCGCCGGGATATGCCTCGAAGCGGGGGCTGCTCGCGCAACCGGCGACCGCGACACAAAGCGCAACCAAAGCGAGGATGGAAACTGGTCTCACGTTGACCTCCAAGTAAAGGGTGGAAAGGGAACAACATCGCCCCGCGGTTAACCATCGACTCAGATTCACGGGCACAGATACCACCCCCGACAAAATCGGCAGCAAGTACATTGCGAGTGTAGGAGTCTTAGTGGTTTACCTGAAAAAGAAAAGGGCGAAAACAGACAACTCGAACGTAGTTTCGCGAGAGCGCCCAAGTCCACTTCGCGCAGACTCTATTATGCGATTGTTGCCAAGTAGACCTAGCACACATAGCAGAGGCCGCAAGTTTCACTAGTAAAAACCCCCACCAAAATCCTGGCGAAGAGCAGATGCGACGCCCGTTTTTCCCTTTGCGCAAATCGCAAAGTCAGGAGCCATTTATTTTGCGCAAATCGCAATATTGCTAATATCGCAAAAAAACGGCGTCAAAATTTTGCGATATTAGCAAAGCCGGTTTTGGCGATGTTGCGTTATACGTGCGATGTGGCATAGTAGGTCGCGCTGGTGAAAGAAGGGGGGCGGCGATGGTGTATCGCCGCCCGGAAAGTTGAAGAAAAGCTCGCCCCAGAAGCTTGGCAGGAGCAGCGCTTCGCACTGTCCTACGCTCTAAATTACTTCGCCTGCTTCTCCGCCTCAAACTTCTTGTGATTGAAGTTGAAAAGTTCCTTCTCGCGCTTGGCGCGCGCATCGGCTTCGTCGACTCGCTTCTTGGCCAGAGTGACCGCTGCCTCGACAGCGAGGTCATGACCAGCCGGTTCGTTGCTGAGATCGACTTGGTGATCGGGAACAACGCCGACCCAATTCATCGCCTTTCCACCCGGCAGGAATTCGAATGACGTCACTCGCACTGCGCGATTGTAAGGCAGCGGAATTACCGTCTGTCCCTCGCCCTTGCCGTGGCTCGGTTCACCGACGACCTCGGCACGCTTGAGAGTCTGAACGGCGCCTGCAGCAATTTCGCTGGCGCTGGCCGAGTCGTTGTCGACGACGAAAATCACCGGCATGTCCGCAGGCAGAATTGGCTTCGCCCTCGGATGCACATCGACGAGCATCTTGCCGTTGGGCATTTGCACGACGTGCTGCTTATAGCCCGGACCAACTGCGTACGACTCCTCGCGGAAGCCGCTGCCGTCGCGGAAGCGAATGGTCAGCACGTTGCCCGAGGCAATGAACTCGCTCGTCATGTCGATGGCGTTTTGCAACTCGCCACCAGGATTGCCGCGAACGGTGACGATTGCCGCCTTGCCCTTCGCCGCATGTTCGAGCGCTTCGTGCAGCTGCTCCGGCGCCTTCTGGTTCATGAATTCTGTGATGGTGATCAGCGTGATACCATCGCCGAGATCCTTCCAGGTCACCGTCTTCTTCTCGATCGCTTTGCGCTCGACCGTACGGGTGATGTCGGTCGGCTTTCCGTTCACCAGGCGACAGATTTTGATTGTCATCTTGGTGCCGGCGTCGCCCTGCATCATGTCCGAAGTGAGATGGTTGCCCTTGTGTCCATTTATCTCGAGCACCAGATCGCCGACCTCGAATAGACCGGCGGAGGGGCCCTCCGGGTTGACGCGCAGGACAGCGAAGTGATTGTTCCAATCGGCAGGCGCCACCTTGTCGGATTTCTCGAGTGCTTCTTTCATTTCCGGCGGAAGATGGAACTGCGGCTTCGGGCTGGCGTTCGGCTGAGCCGGTTGGGCCGCCTGAGCCGCTTCGAAAGCCTTCATCCTCGCCAGTTCTTCAGGCGAGGGTTTGCTCGTCTGAATGAAGCTGACACCAATGCCGACCTGTTCGCCCTTCATCTCTTGTTTGAACCGCTTCATCTGACCTTCGGTCATGTAGTAATTGAAGCGTTGTCCCAGCGACTCGATCATCTGCGGAATGGCCTTGTCGACACCGTCGCGAGTCTTTAGCTCACCGGTGGCATCGAACTTGTGAAGCCATTCTTTGATGAAGTCGCTGCGTGCCTGGCGTTCGCCGAGCAGGACGTTCTTGTTGAGATATGCATCCATCGCTCGGCAATACACGAGATCGCCGTTAAATGGAATTTTTGCGAGCAGCTTCTTCTTGAGCGCGGCGGACTTGGTCGAGTCTGCGACCTGTAGCTGCTTGCCGAGGCGTATCAAATCGGGGCGGCACACCTCGAGCGTGGAGTCCTTCGGTGCAACTGCAGCAGCGAAGACAGACGTAGAAATCAGCGAAATTGCCGCAACCAGCGACAAGCGGAGGGACGAGCGTTTACGTCCATACATGAGACGCTCCATGTTACTGAGGCCCTTTTGGGCTCATGATTAACAGTTCATCTTTTAGGGTCGGCGCATCGCGTCGGCCCGGCAGCTCGGATCACCATGCACGGCAAGCAATTGCCCTGGCGTGCACGCTATGGCTAATAGGCGGAGTGTGGTGACCCGGAGACCTACGGTGAGATAGAGATAGAGATAGAACTGAACATCTCAACCTACGTGGAGAAGATTCGCTTATGGTGAGGTTGTCACGAACTATTGCGTGGCGCAGCTTGCGGAGCGCTTGTCGCATGTTCTTCTCTGGCCAGTATGTAGTCGATAAACATAGCGGCACCATAGCTGACGATCGGGATGACGCCCGTCGGAGCGCCGAGCGGCCCGGTGAAACGATAATTCACCTCCGACACGTACATCTCGGGAATCAAGTTGTGATCTTGCGCCGCTTTTGTGACTATCGTCTGCACAAGCTCGTTTGCGCGTTTGGTATCACCGAGTCGAAGCAACACTTCTGCCATTGCGAAGTCGGTGAACCCAAATTCTTGTCGCTCGTACCAGTATTCGAAAATCTTCGGGTCTTCGACAATGCTATGCACGCGCCTGTATCCGCCTGACGGCATCTTCAATGTTTCCATGGCATCGACCGTTGCCTGCATGAGATTGCGATCATCCGTGGCGCCGAGCAAGATTGCGTTTAAAGTGGCCCCATCGACGTCATTTTTGATTCCTGATTCGAGCGTTCCTGCCAATTTGCCTGAGCGCACATATGCTTGGTTGAATCCCTGCTGCACAGATGCAACCTTCTTCTGCAAATCGCCGGCAAACAATTGATCGCGGTTCGCCTGCGCAAGACGTGCAAATCCGCGTAGACCAGCTAACGCGGCGGCAGTAGAAAATGCGAAGTGCTTCTTATCCTTCTGCCGCTCTTCCCAGATCGAAGTATCCGCGGTGACGATCAATCCGTCTTTGTACGGTTCCATGTTCGCCAGCAGAGGAGAAACGATGTACTTTTTTGCATTGTCGTACACAGTGCCGCGGTACGTTTTACTCTGCAAGAACAATCGATCGCCGAAGCGTCCGACGTACGCTGAGAGCGCAGTGAGCACCAATCCCCAGTCATCCAATTCTATGTTGGTGGCACCCTCTTCGGTGAAGTAGGGCTCTTCAGAGCCGTCGCCGAAGTAGCGCGCGACGGAAATTTGGTAAGGGCCGCCGACTTCCTTTTCCATTTTTCCGACTGGGCGCGCGTTCAAATAGCCTTCGAGCGCCCAGCGCGCTTCTTGCTGGTGACTCATGCGAATAAGAGCCATGGTGACATACGCCATGTCGCGTGCCCAGGTCATGAACCAGGCGCTGTCCGGCAAACAGGCGATGATGATTCCATGGCTGTGGCGACTATTGGTGTTCGGCTCCCTGATTTGAGCCATACGCATAACCACTTCGCTCTGGCGCCAGAGTTTACGTTCGGCATCAGACTGAAACGTCACCTTCGGTTTCACGCGCCAGGCATCAAGCTCCTGCAGCGCATGTGCCACCATTTCATTCGAATTGCGGCCATTCTGCCATTTGAGGAGTTCCAACAGCGAGGACGTAAGGTCTTCCGGTCTCCCGAGGGAAATAAATGCGATGCATTGCGCACCATTTTTTGCCGCGTCGAGCGTGACCATTGCTAATGATTCGGGAACTTCGGCAAACTGGAGAACTTCTACTTGTTTGCCGAAGGTGCTCGTGATCTGGCGGCTCGTGATTTTGTGCCGCCACACAATTTTCGCAGACCTGCCGGCTGGTAGCCGGCGGTCCTCTGTAGCGGAGGGCGCAAGCCGGCTTTCCTCCGCAATCAACACGTTGCGCTCCACACCAAACGGCATGAAGTACGTTTGCCGAGAGGAGGATGTGCGAACGCTGATCACGTTGGATTCATTCTGATATTCGACGGTCGGCGCGGTCGTTTCCGAAGTTCCACCCCAACTCATCGACTTGATGAAGTTTGTGGTTTCAATGCCTTCGCCGAGCGGATATTTCGGGTTCGGTCGCACGAACTTGTATGGGTGAGCGTAGAACGCCGTGACCGCTCCCGTTTCGGGTGAAACGACGGCAAATCCATATCCGTTGCCCGTTGCCAGCGACGTCTGGTGCCAGGGCGCCGATGACGCTTCTAGCGCGAATAGGGAAGGCGAGATCAGCACGAAAGCAGTGAAGCAAACCAGAGTACGGAATATTGTTCGTGTACGTACCGGCGGGGGTCCGCCCGCTTTTATGATCGAGAGCAACTGGAATGCCTCCAATCTTTTGCCAAACGACTCAGCTGTTGATCATACAACTCCTATTGCTTTTGGAACGCACGCCGCGCAGCAAAGAACCGCCGCGCTTGACTTTTCCGATGGCAATGCATACAATGAATGCAGTGATTGCAGTGCTATCAGGATCCAAAAATGGCGAGCATAACCATTCGTAGGCTTGACGAGTCGACTAAGACGCAGCTACGCATACGAGCGGCGCACAACCGGCGCTCCATGGAAGAGGAAGCACGGGCAATCTTGCGTGAGGCGTTGGCAACAGACGCCCAGCCTGACGTCCATCTCGTCGATATGATCCAGCGACATTTCAAAAAGGTCGGCGGCATCGAGTTGCAACTGCCCAAGCGAGGCAGTATTCGCAAACCGCCCAGGTTCGGCACGGAGTGATGGTCATCCTCGATACTAATGTGATTTCTGAACTCATGAGGAATAATCCACATGAGTCCGTCGTGGCGCGTGTTCGTTCTTACGCCGTGCACGACCTTTATACCACCACCATAACGCATGCTGAGATTCTGTACGGCATACTGCTCCTTCCTCCAGGTAAACGCCGTGGTGCAGTTGAAGCTGCCGCCGCCGCCGTCTTTCTGGAAGCCTTCGCCGGCAGAATTCTTGCTTTTGATGCGAATGCAGTTCAACCGTACGCGGAGATTGCCGCGGCGAGAAGTCGGGCTGGTCGGCCGATATCTCATTTTGATGCGCAGATTGCCGCGATAGCAAGGACCAGAAACGCGCCAGTGCTAACAGGCAACGACAGGGATTTCGCTGGTTGCGGCATCGATGTGATCAATCCCTGGAAGTAGGATCGGCTGCGGAGAAACTGCCGCCTGACACGGAGCAACCGGTGGGCTCTGTCCCGCCGGTACCAGTTAGGACAGGAGCTCATCGAGCAGTTTGTTGATGACAGCGGGGTTGCCGCGTCCCTTGAGTGTTTTCATGCTTTGCCCGATCAGGAATTGCCGCACCTTGCTCTTTTTCTTGTCATCGCCCGCGCGGTATTCATCGACTTGCGGCTGGTTGGCTTTCAGAACGTCCTGAATGATCGGCTTCAGGTCGCTCTCATTGGAAATCTGTGCCAGCCCCTTCTGTTCGATGACTTTATCGACGGAGTTGGCGTTCTCCAAAAGCTCGGTGAGAACCGTTTTCGCCGAAGTGGAGTTCAACTTGCCTGAGGACAGCGCCTTCACGAGATCGTGCAAATTTTGCGTTGTGAATTTTACGTCTGCAAGTTCTTTATTGTTGTCTTTCAGGTACCGCATCGTTTCGTTTAGCAGCAAATTGGCGCCTTCTTTGGGAGGTGTTCCCAGTTTCAGCGCTTCATCGAAGAAGTCGCTCATTTCGCGACTTTCAGCAAGAACGTGCGCGTCGTCGGCCGAAAGCCCGTTTTGCTCGACGTATCGTTTGCGACGTGCCTCCGGCAGCTCGGGTAGCGATGTCCGCACTTGCTCGACCCATTTACGATCGATGTGCAGCGGTACGAGATCGGGATCGGGGAAATATCTGTAGTCGTGCGCCTCTTCCTTCGAACGCATCGGGTGCGTCGTTTGGGTGGCGTCGTTCCACAGTCGCGTCTCTTGTATTACCCGTCCGCCGCTGTTGAGCACATCGGTTTGACGTTTGATTTCGAACTCAATGGCCCTCTGGACTGCGCTGAAGCTGTTCATGTTCTTCAGCTCCGCTTTGGTACCGAGTTTGGTATCACCTTTAGGCCGAATGGAAACGTTGGCGTCGCAGCGAAAAGAGCCCTCTTCAAGGTTGCCGTCGCAAACCTCGATGTAGCGCAGAATTCGGCGCAGCTCCATCAAGTAATCGCGTGCCATCTCGGCATTCTCGATATCCGGCTCACTGACGATTTCCATGAGAGGAACACCGGTGCGATTGTAATCGACGAGGCTGTAATCCGAGCCGTGCAACCCGGCAGCACCGGCATGAACGAGCTTGCCGGCGTCTTCCTCGAGGTGCGCTCGCAGAATACGAATTTTCTTGCCGTGAACCACAAGATGCCCGTGATTGCATATCGCCTGTTGATATTGCGAAACCTGATAGTCTTTGGGCAGATCCGGATAGAAATAGTTTTTGCGATCGAAGCGAGTAACCTCGGCCACTTCGCAGTTGAGTGCGATGCCGATGCGCATGCCGTACTCGACGACCTTCTTGTTCAATACAGGCAGTACGCCCGGCATTCCCATGCAAACTGGGCAAACATGCTCGTTTTGCGCGGCGCCGAAATCGGTTGGGCAGCCGCAGAAAATTTTGCTTTTCGTCTTTAATTGGGCATGAACTTCAAGCCCGATTACGGGTTCGTATTCGACCAATCTGCGCCTCCTTAAGGCGAGCCCGGTGCCGGTGCTGTCACTGGTACTGGAGCCGGAGCCACGACTCGCGCTTTCGGCGCTTTGATTAGCGGCGGGCAATTCGGATTATCCGGAGTGTGCGGCGGCTTTTTGCCGGGACGCCCAAACATCATTTTCAAAAGCGGTGCGCGCTTATCGAGAATTTCTTGAACCTGCCTGGCTGCCACGTCGATGTTGTCGGCGGCGGTGCGTACTTTGTTCAACGTCGCGCAAATATTGGCTTTGAAGTCGGGCTGGTTGAGTATGGCGCCCGCCTGCTCGATTGCTTGCTTGGCTTCGTGCACCGTATCTTTGATATCAGAACGCAGGCCTTGATCGCCCGATAGTTTGCTGACCGTTTCGAGGGAAGATTTGACATTCTCCGTAGACTTTTCCAAATGCGTCAACAGGTCGAGAACTTGAGCGCGCAGGTCTTTGTCTTTTAACGTTGTTTCCAGATCGCCCATGGCGCCGCGAATAGTTTCTGCCGTCTGCCGCGCTTCGGCAATCGCTTCTTTCAAGTCGGACGACAGAGCCGGATTATCCAGCAGCTTGTTGACGCGCCGCGTCGTGCCGCGGAAATCTTGGGTCAGATCGCTTATGTTGTGCAAAGTCTCATCACCGGTCTTGAAGAATGTGCTCGCGCGCTCGGTGGCGATGCTGGCATTATCAGCCGTCTTGCCGAACTTCGTGGCCGTGGTTGCGATGTCATCGGAAGCGGTTTGCACGCTTTCAGCGGCATCCTTCAATTTGTCCATGTTCTTGTTCAGCTTGGCTGTCGCTTGGCTGAGATTGTTCAAAGCCTTGCTGGCTTGCTGCGTGTCGATGCTGCTGACGATGTCGTCGATGCGAGTGGCGACGCGGTTTATGACCAGCTCGACTCGCACCGGCTCTTCGACAGCGGGCGGCACCAGGACATCATTGGGCCCGAGCGGGCGTCCCTTGATCACGTTGCCGGCAGCATCGCGCGGCAGCACAATTTCAATGTATTTGGCGCCGACCAAACCAAGTGTCTGGATGCTGATGTGCGAACCTTCGGGCACTTGAATTGTGGAATCCGTGATCTTGATGTGAACGTTGATTTTGGCGTTATGTTCGGGATGTTGCGGATCGTTGACGAACTCCATGTATTCGACGGTTCCAACTCGCACGCCCTGGGTATTTACAGTGGCGTTTTTGCTCAAACCCGCTACGTCGCTGAACTGCGCCGTAAAGCGTTGCGGCTGAGAGAAGAGCGAAAAACTCTTGAGCCAGCCCCATCCATAGAGCAGCAGGATAAGCGCTATGAGCGCGAATAAACCGACGTTAGTGTAGTAATTGGTGCGATCCATGGTTCCTTACTTACTTAAGCCATGGTCATAGGACCATTTGTGGTGGCATCGACGAATTGCCGGAGATAAGGGTTATCGGAAGTGTCCGCCTCTTCGGGCTTTCCAGTCCAGACGATCTTGCCCTCGTGCAGCAAAATGATCCGATCTGCAGTTCGTTTCCAAGTGGAATATTGATGCGTGACCACTATTGAAGCAGCCTGCAATCTATCTTCCAGCTGAATCATATAATTTTCAATATTTGTCGACATTACAGGATCGAGACCTGTTGTCGGTTCGTCGTAAAGGATGATCCTCGGGTCGTACACAATTGCTCGCGCGAAGCTTACGCGTTTTTGCTGACCACCAGAAAGCTGGCTCGGATACGCGTCCACTTTGTCGCGCAGTCCCACCAGCGACAGCGTTTCCTCAATTTTCTTGTTGCGCTCGGCTCTTGGAAGATTCTTGTTGCGCAGCGCAAGCGCTAAGTTTTGCCCGACGGTTAGTGAGTTGAGCAGTGCTGAGCCCTGGAAAACGAGGCCTATATCATCGGTGCGAATGGTTATCTTGCCGCCGTCCGGCTCAATCAGACCGCAAAGCAGCTTGAGAATTGTCGACTTTCCGCAGCCTGAGGGGCCGATGATGCCGAGCATCTCGCCGGCCCAGACGTCGAAGCTGATGCCCTTCAGCACCGGGCGCCCGTTAAACGATTTCTGAAGGTCAACGACCCTCACTAACGGCTCTTCCGAATATTCGGCACGCCGCTGGCTCTGTGATTTGCTCATCGTGGCGAGTAGGTAAGAGCGGTGACAATATAGTTGAACACGAAAATCATGGTCATCGTCCAAACAATTGCGCGCGTCGTGGCGATACCGACGTCCTCGGCGCCCCCGCGGGTGCTCAAGCCGATGGCGCAGGAGAACATAATTACAATCGTGGCATTGATGAAAGCTTTGATGAAGTGGACTGTGAAATCACGGTCGAGAATGGTCTGTTTCACGGAATCCAAAAAAGTGGCGGCCGGCAGATTGGCCGCGCTGTTGGCAATCTGAATACCGGCGATAAGCCCGATCGCCATTGCGTAGATCGACAACACCGGCATCATCAACATGCCGGCGACGTAGCGAGGCACCACCAGGTATTCCACCGGATCAATGCGCATAACTTGCAGCGCATCGATTTGCTCGGTAATCATCATGGTCGTGAGCTCGGCTGCAATGGATGAGCCGACGCGACCGGCCAGCATGACACCGGCTGTGATTGGACCAATCTCGCGAACCAATGCCAGCGAGACGACGCCACCAATGGCGGTATCAGCGCCGAACAGCACCAGCTCGCGGGCGATCTGCAACGACATTGCGAAGCCCGTAAATAGAGCAGTGATTCCGACCACTGCGAAAGATTTGACGCCGATCATTTCACAGTGGCGATACACTTCGGGCCAATCGACGCGTCCCATGATGATTAGCTTGATCGACGTGATCAGCATGACTATGGTCGCGCCGCAAAGATGACATCCGCTCAAGAACCATGCTCGCAGAGCGGAAACCGGATTTTTCTTGGCTGTGGTCTGTTGCACCGTGGTCTACCTGCTGCCCCGCTGTTGACAGTTGTGCTTTAAAAGCACGGGGCGAGCTTAATTGAATATCAGTATGACAACGGGTTTTCATACAGTTGGTGAGCATCTCTTCGTTTAATTTGCTTCAATGCCCGCGGCGTAATTTCCTAGTCCTATGCACCGGCGCGCGGCGCAAGCCGGCTTTTCTTCGACCCAGTGAGTTTTCCACGTGCCTCGAGGCGCCTGACTCTTGGCTATATCCGGGCGGCGATCCGAAAATTTCGTAGGACGCAAGGCGTTCTAAAAGTGACGTTTGCCACAGAGCGGCCATTTGCAGCAATCGGTGCTCGCGGATATGGTTTCGTCTGACGCAATTTTCCGATCGCCGTTCAAGTGCCTGAGAGCTCCCGGGAGTTCGGGGTGAGCGCCTTAGTTATTTCATGCTGCAAACAACGCTTGTCCATAATACTATGGAATATAAGAGACGCGGCGAAATAAGAAAGGCTCTCGGAAAGAGCCCGAAGTGTCGCGAGACGGGTCCTCGCTGCCGAGGCAACGAGAACCCGGTCGCGTAGCTGCTTGGAGAAAGGTTACTGCTGCTCGTGGCAATCGGGGACATCACCCTCCGGCAAATCGGCGCCGATGGGAAGGTTGTCCACCTTGTTCTGAAACTGCAGGACCTTATCGAAGCAAGCGTGATGTGCGTCAAGGGTCTGCTTGGCGCGTTCGGCCTGCGCGGCGTTGTCGGCAACTTCTTTGTCGATTTCCGCGAGGGCCGCGTCCATCTGAGGATCCTTGCCGGCATCGATGTCCGCCTTGGTGCGATCGACCTGGATATCGGGCAGAATGCCGATCCAGTCGCTCTTGTATCCGCCAGGGAGGAACTCGAAGTTGGTGACGTGCAGGTTGCCACCATAAGGAAGCGGCACAACGATTTGACCAACACCCTTACCAATCGACGGCATGCCGACGATCTTGGCGCGGTGATTGTGCTGCATGGCGCCCGCGTAGATCTCGCTGGCGCTCGCCGAATTACCGTTGATAATCACCACCACCGGCTTGTTCGGATTGACCAGCAGCGGCGTCCGCTTGCCCATCTGAATTTCGGGCTTCGGCTCGCTCTGCGAACGCTGCACTTCCATCATCAGCCCGTTGTGCAGATCGGTCTCGTTGTACACCATTTCGTCGGTACCGGGCTCGCGCTCGACCTGAACCATGACCGTGCCTCGCGGCAGGATCTCGGAAATCATGGCGATCGCGTCAGTCACCAAACCACCGCCGTTGTTGCGGAGGTCGATGATGATGCCCTTGTCCTTAGCATTGCCCTGCTCGAGAGCGGCCGCCATGTCATCCACGTTGGTTTCAGCCATGAAGTCATCGAGCTTGATGACAGCAGTGCCGTTATTTTCCGTGAAGTGCACGGCATGACGCACGATCGCAGCGCGAGTGAAAGTGAACGTCGGGGTTGTGACCGCGCCATTCTGCGTGCGCTGCACGGTGACGTCAACCTTGGTTCCCGCCTTGCCGCGAATGAGAGCGCTCGCGTCTTCCAATGATAGACCGTCCAATTTGTGACCGTCGACGGCTGTGATGATGTCGCCTTTCTTGAGCACGCCATAAGCGGGGCCGCCCTCGAAAGGATCGGCGACGATCATGAGCTCATGCCCGGCGCGAATCTTCAGAGCCGATTCCACCTGGTCCTTCGTCGGCTTCTTGGGCAGATCATTCTTGATGCCCTTCAGGTCATTCAGTCCGACGGGAATGCCGATGCCCACGAGATCGGAATGAATCTCCTGTTTTTCGGCCGCGGCCTGAGACGGCGGATTGACGTAGTCAAACCGCTCACCAAGCGAATCGCGCATGATCATAATTGCGCGATAGGTGCCCTCGATTGTATTGAGATCGCCGGTGTTGTCGAACTTGTGCTCGAACTCCGCGAAATTGGCTCGCTCCTTGGGATCGGCCAGTTTGCGATGCAGGTCGTTGTACGCCTGCCATGCCCGGTGATAGAGGAATTTGCCGTCAAACTTTTCGGGCGCACCTGCGGCGTAATCACGAGGATCGAAGCCGGCGCTCTGCTGGGCGTGACCACCCGATGCTCCGAAGACACCTGCGGCCTTCCAGGCGACGAGCGAACCGAAGACGATGGCAATAGCTGCCACCGCCCACAACAGTTTCTTTTTCATGGCTATGACTCCGTGCAGTTCCTGTTGGGACTGCTGAATAGAGCTAACGCGCGTTTATGCGCGTGCGAACATCGCAACGCCTGAGGCGTTGCGCGATACGATTGCCCCCGGTGAGCGTTGGGCCCGTTGAATCGAAAGCGAGTTGTAGCGGCGGGCGGCAGCCCGCTTATCGCAGACGACTCAGCGGCCAAACGCTCTCCGTGGTGAGTGCAGTCCGCTATCAGGGACGCGGCACGAGACGCTCGATGCGCTCGAACAGATCCTTCACCTGCGCCTTCGGCATCGGGATTGCCACGCCGGCGTAAGCAGGCTCATAGAGCACCGCATCAAGCTGCGCGAATGCTTCCTCCGCGACGCGAACGAGCTCATAACGATCCTTGTCCTTCTCGAAGAAGGCAAGCAACGCATCATGCATCTCGCTTTGCTCAGTGAGCGCTGTCACCTTCAGGTAGCGCCTGAGATGTGCAGCCACGCGCTGGGCATTGCCGTACGACATGCCGTCGAGGCTGGACTTACGCACCTCGTCGAAGACCGCCCACGCGATAACGTGCTCGGACTTCGCCTTGGGCGGATTCAGGTAGCGATAAAACGACCAACCCAACGTCAGCGCGACGAGTCCCAGAATTCCGAACGCCGTGTAGCGCATCGGATCGGAGAAGGTCAGCTTCGGCGGTGGCTGGAAGGACTTGTCGCTTTCGTCGAGATCCTTGCTGATGGCGGCGGCTGTATGCGACGTGGTGATCGTGTAATCAGGCGTCATTGCCGGCTTCCAGTTGGGCGTGCCATCCGGAAGTCCCTCAGTGCTATAGAGAAACACCGAGTTGAAGACAAGGAAGTTGTTCGGCTCTTCCTTGTACACCCAGCTCAACACCTTGACGCGAACCACGACGGCAACATAGCCGTTGCCCTGGTCCATCGGCTGTGTCTGAATCACCTGACCTGCCAGTACGAAGTCCGTGCCGTTTTTCGGATCGAACTTGCCCTTCAATAGGTTGTCGGTGTTGATGCCGACACCCGGACCGGGCTTGTACAGGAAGGCGATGTCCAGAGTCACCGGGTCGCCGATGCGATAGCCGTAATTGCGGCAAAGGTCGCCCGAAAGCGGCTTGCCGTAATCATCGAGGGCGGTGACGCTGACCAGCAGCTTGCCGTCCTCATAAACCTGACGTGCCGTGCAAACGGGGGTGGGACCCTGCTGCTCGTCTTGAGCATAAGCGGTACCCACAGCCCCGATAACCAGCAGCATCAGCACAGCGACGAATCGCAATGCTTTGTTGAACATGTGAATGCTCCTTACTCGTTACCGGGCACCCCCGAAGACCTTGACCAGGCTCGGGTAGGCAGCAGTGCCCTCTTCGGTACTGACGACGATGTGTCGGCAATGTGAGGTTTTGAATCGGCCATGCGTTTCCGCCTCGAAACGGCGGAAGTTCTCCGCGTAAAGAGCGCGGTTGCGAGGCGTGTTCCAGATCATTCTGGTGCCGCCCCGGAAGTCCTGGAGCGGATATAGAGCCGGGATGCGATGCAAGAACCAGCCGAAATACTTGCTGACGAAGGGGCTGTATTGCCGCTTCGGCAGCTCGCGTTCGCGCTTGTCTTGAACGTGCATGCACACCACGTCATGGAGCGCACCGGCCGCCTTGAGGGCTTTCCAGTCGGTGTCCGTCCAGCCGTAGAAGTCGCTGATGACGAACACCAGCGAACGCTTGGGCGGAACGTGACCGAGCAGAGCCTCGACGGCACCTGAGCGTGTCCTCCCCTCAATAGGCGGCGATTGCCGCTTCAAGAGCGTGTAGAGGATGCCCATGTACGCCGCTTCCATGTTCGCCACCTGCTGGGTGACGATCGCCTCCACCTTGGTGCGGGAGAAAGCGATGACGCCGACGCGGTCTTTCGACTTGTTCAGCGACATGATGCAGCTGCCTGCCAGCTCAGCAGCCAACTGCCGCTTGCTGACGCGGGCGGTGCCGAAGTTCATCGTGTCGCTGACGTCTACCAGCACGTAAGAATAGATCTGCGTCTCGGGGCGATCGACACGAACGATACGCTCCCGAGTTTTGGCGAAATGTTTGTGGTTCATTCGGCGCGGATCGTCGCCGCGTTCCATCGCTCGGAACGTGTCGAAGTCGTTGCCCGAGCCCTTGTGAATGCTTTTGTGCTCGCCAAAGCCAAAGCTTCGCACGCTGCTGCGCCACGGAATCTTGATTCCGTGTTTGACGACATGCGCCAGAACTTCTCTGACCTCGCGGTCAATGGGGTTCTTCATGTTTTTCTCCTACCTAGCAATAGACAGGAGGCCGGTGGCTAACCGCCTTCGGAAGCGAACCGATACCTCTCGGTAAATCGGTTCGCGTTCCGAATGTGGTATCACCGTTACTTGGCCCCCAGTGACGGGTCGTACAGGGACATGTCGTCCTCGTTGACCGGCACGTTGTCCACGATCGCCTTGACGATTTGCGCCTTGCTGACTTCACCGGTCGCCTTGGCGATCGGGGTCTGCAGCATGCGGTGTTTCAGCACGTCATCGGCGAGCGCGCGCACGTCATTGGGAATGACGAACTTGCGCTTGTTGGCCGCAGCACCGGCCTGAGCCAGCTTCTGGAACGACTGCACGGCGCGTTCGGAAACGCCCCACGCAACAGCCTCAGCCTCGGCCGGGTTCTTGGAGCGCAAGTACTTCTCGAACTCGTCGCTGCCCGGACGGGTAGCGGCCGTGAGGTCGATGATGTACTGGATGAGCGCGTCGGACATGTAGACTTCCTCGTGGATCCATTTCTGGACCGCAAGGACGGTCGGCAGATCCGTCGCCAGCTTCGCCTGCTTGTGCACGTCCGCCAGACGAGTGGCGGGGGTCTTCGCAAGCTTGATGCGATCGGTACGCGGCAGGTACGTGATCAGTTTCTCGACCGCGAAACGGTCGAGCTGGGCCTCAGGCAGCTCATAGGTGCCCTCGTTCTCGATCGGGTTGCGAGTAGCAACCACCGAGAAGAGTGCAGGCATGCGAATGACGTTCTTGCCGATCGACACGCGCTTTTCCTGCATGGCCCCCAGCAGGGCGCTCTGCATCTTCGGGTTGGCGCGGTTGATTTCGTCCGCGCCGAAGATGTGCACCAGGCTGTAGATGACGCCGTCGAGGATTTCGACATCGCCGACCAGTGGACCGAAGTCCATGTCGTACTTGCCGGTTTCCTCGTTGTAGACCTGGCTGCCGATGATGTCGGAGGGCATCAGGTCGGAGACGAACTGCTTGGTGACGGCGGTGGCGCCGCCGATCACTTCGCCCAGGGCCATGATGCAGACGGTCTTTCCAAGACCCGGCACCGACACGATCAACTCGTTGGAGTTGGTGAAGAGGCAGCGGGCGGAGAGGCGCTTCAGGTCGTCATAGCCGACCAGCGCCTTGCCGATCTGGTGCACGGTTTCGTTCTCCAGCTCGGCGATGAATCCGACGTCGATTTTCTCGGGATGCGGAGCCCCCTCGGCGTCGACGATCGTGATGATTTTGCTTTCCATTTGTGTCGCTCCTGTCTACAGGACGACTCGCCTGCGCGAGACGCCTGGGATAGAGATCATTACGAAGCAAAGCGCGACGCCTGCAAGACACCACAGGAACATCGGCTTGCCCGTCGGTTCGGTCGTGTCGCCGTGCAATGCAGCGGCCCACTGAATATGGAGGCTCGAACTGCCGGGCGGCACCGCATAGTACTGCCCGCTTGCGTCTTCAGCCAGCTTGGTGAGGAAGCCCTCGTCGATGGCCGTCGAATCGCAATGTTTGTCCTGGGCGCCGCCGCCGTCGTTGCCGGCAGGGGCCGCGCCTGAGCATCCTGAGGTATCCAGAGGACGCCATTTGATGAACGCACCGGTCTGGTCGTCATAGATGGGCAGGTCGATTTGCTTATCGCCTCCCAACCCGACCACCACCAGGCGGATGTTCTTGTCTTTGAGAGCAGAGATAACTTTGCTCAAATCTTCCTGCGAGCTGTCGTTGCCGCCGTCGGAGAAAAGCACAATCACATGCTGCTTTTTCGGATCTCCTTCGCGCTGGAAGAGCGAAATGGCCTCGGAAAGCCCGTTGGCCACGTAGGAGCCCTCGCCGTCGGCATTACCCGGCTTCAGCGAGAAATCCATGATCGTCTTCAGCCCGGCATAGTCACTGGTGAGTACAGGGAAGATGGTGAACCCCTTGCCCATGTACGTAACCAGTCCCATGTCATTGCCGGCGGTGGCATGCATAACCTGCTCGCACAGATGGCGAGCCATTTGCAGGCGCGAGCCGGAGGCGCCGGTAGCGACAGTCGAGCCGGGCTCGCTACCGGGCATCATGCCGCGATAGTCTTCGCCTTGCATCGACCACGAGACGTCGAAGGTGCAGACAATCTGGGTGGATCCGGCGCTGATCTGGTCCGGCTTATCCGGAGCCATAGGCCACGCCATTGCCATCACCGTGAACAACACGATGCCCAGCCAACCGGCGGCGTTCAGCACGGACAAGCCGATACTGAGCGGCCGCTGATACTTGTTGCCGATGTGCTTTTCCGCCCAGTCAGTGCGCGCCTTTTGACGGGTGCGATGAATGAACGTGAGGAAGACCACAGTCAGTGGGATAGCTACCCACAATAGATGGAGGTAGCTAGCGTGAGCGAAATGCCAATGCACGTTGCACCTCCTTTAGATGCGGTTGCGGGGCAACTTACCTGCGGGATCAGAGGGTTCCTGATTTTTGTCGCGGTTTCCCTGCTCCGGCTTGCCGGGCTGGTTGCCGGGTTTCGGCTGACCCTTACCCTGGCCTTGCGCCTGAGACGGGTTTTTCTTGAACAGCAACTCGAGGTCGAACTGTGCCGCCTTCTTGATGGCGCGCATCATCTTGCTGTCCGGACTCTGGTTGGCAATCATGATGGAAATCTTGAAGGCTTTCACCGCCTCCTCAGGCTTCTGCTTCATGATGGCCAGGACGCCCTGATGCAGGGCCGCCAGGGCCGCCAACTCAGGGCTTGGTCCAGGCAGAACGAACCGCTCGAGCGGCGTCGGGTCTTGCAGCTGCTTCTGCCACGCCTTGATCGACACGCCGAAAAGCTTCTGCGCGGTGTCGATGTCGACGCAGTGATTACCGAGCGGGTCGGCAATCTGCTGCTTATTGCAAATGCGGTCTCCAGCGTTGTACATCTGGATGCCGGCATTGTAGAGCGCATACTGGTCGGAGTGCCAGGTGTCGAAGTATTGAGCACCGAGCAGCAGGAACGCAGAGATTGCCACCGCGATTCCCACTCCCCAAAATCTGCGCTTACGATTCCAAAACGTTTTCTTCATGGGGACCCCCGTTATGCCTGTTCGCGCATGAGGAGCGAGAAAGGCAGGAAGACCAAGATCAAAATGACCGCGGCAAACAGCGGCAGCGGCGCAAGCTCATGATGCTTGACTGAGACTTCGCGCTGAATCTTCGAGGGCTCAAGCCGGTTGATCTCGTCGAAGGCGGCCTGCAATGACTGGGCATCCTTCACCGGAAACACCTTGCCGCCGACCATGTTGGTCAGCTTGCGCAGGTCCGGGCCGTCGCCGTCGTTGAACCAACCGGGTCCGACGCCGAGCACGTAGAGGTGGATTCCCATTTGGGAGAACTGCTCGGCAAGCTCAGCCTTGCGCTCGTCGGCAATCGAGTCCTCACCGTCGGTGACCATAATCATCACCTTCGATTTGCCCTGCCCATAAGCGACCAGATGGTTGATGCCTGCCTGCAGCGGTCCGAGCGCGCTGTTCGATTTGCTCGGTCCGTCGAAGTTGGTGCCGCCGCTGGTTCCATGCGAATTGATCAACGCTGCCTGCCGGATGATCACTTTCTGGTCGAACCAGAGAGGGAGCAACCAGGTAGCCGCGTCGTTGAACATGATGAGACCGATGCGGTCGCCGGTGCGATGGGAAACGAAGTTGACCACGGCAAAGCAAGCGGCGTTGATGCGACGCAGGCTGTCCGGCTGGTTGGCAGCGTCCGGGGTGTTCTCGGGGTCATCGGGATGTTCGCCGTTTTTGCATCCCGTGAAGCCGGAAGGCAGAAGTCCGCGAGCCGCTCCCGGAATGTCTCTCTGGTCCATAGAACCGGAGTAGTCGACACCGAGCACAATTTCGTGAGCTTCGGTGGATTGCGTCTCGACAGTGTAGTCCTGTACGGGTCGCGTTGAGGCGAGCACCAACAGGCACAGCACTATCGCCAGGACCGCTGTCGGCAAACGACCGATTTTCGAACCACTGAGATTGGAGTGCAGGTCGACGTTGGAGTGAACCAACGAGTCTTGCCTCCGGTACCGCAGCCAAAGAACCAACGGCACCAGAAGGACGAGCAATCCCATCCAGGGGTACATGAGATAGGGCAAGTTGGATGGATCCAACTGGAGGTTGAACCAGCCAAGCCCCGCGATCAGAGCATGCTGAAACATGTCTTATGCTCCTTTAGGACGCCTCTGGTGTTAGAGCACCATCGGCGGTGTTAAGCGACTGTTTTTCCTACGCGATTGGCTTACGACCACGCTTCGGTCATAAGCACCTCATTCATTGCTAGGGTTGCAACGCCAATAAAAACCCACTACCTCAACGAGGTACGAGATGGGAGTGATAGGGAGGCGTGTGGACTAGGGGGCTAGAATCCAGAACCTTGGTGTGAGGGAAGCAAAAGCGAATATCTCGAACGTAGAGAGAAATCGAAGAGACAGGCAAAAGAATGTCTGCTCATCTAGATCTCAGGCGTTTAGCGCTTTTCTTCCGTTTCTAGGAGAGCAAAAACGGCGTCGACCCTCTGGGGACTGGCTCTGCATGCCGCTTCCAAGAGGGCTGGTTTTCATATACCAGAGGAAAATAGACTAACAAAGAGCTCTCTTTGTGATTACATCCTAATGCCATGGGGGATCGTTACCGATTAGCGCAGCGAGCGACGTCCTGAAATTAGCTTGTCATGCGGGTTTCGAAGACATATCGCTTTGATTATTGTCAGCAGATCGCGATAGCTAGCGCTTTTGCAACCCGCAGTCGCTCGAAAGAGGGAGCTGCCTCCCCAGTAGCTTCTTGGCAACATCAAGCCGTGCTCACACATTCCCCACAAAGGGCAATTAGCCTGATTAATAAAGCTATCGAAGCTTGAGCGCAAAAATGGGGCAAAAAGATGCAGGAGGGACATGATCTTGCCGGCCGACCCCAATGTTCAAGCGCAAAACTCAGACCAGCCAGCGATCGGCAGTGTCGTCGACGAGCGCTATCGCATCCTTGATGTCGCCGGCACCGGCGGCATGGGTGTCGTCTATAAGGTCGAGCACGTGCACATCTCGCGCGTCTTCGCTCTGAAGATGCTTTTGCGCGAAGCCTATGCCGACGAGCAGGCGTTTAAGCGTTTCCGTCAGGAAGCGCGTGCCGCCAGCCAACTCAACCACCCGCACATCGTCGGCATTCATGATTTCGGCATCCTCGAGGGCAACCAGCCTTACCTGGCTATGGATTTTCTTGAGGGTAGCGGACTGAATTCGGTAATTCATGACCAGGGAGCATTGGCGCTCTCACGGTTCAAGCACATTTTTTCCCAGGCCTGCGACGCTCTCTATCACGCGCACCAACACGGCGTCGTTCATCGCGACATCAAACCAAGCAATATCGTGCTCACCGAGAAAGACGGCGATCGCGATTTTGTGGTGATTGTCGATTTCGGTTTGGTCAAGCTGATGTCAGAGTCCAGTGACCAGAAGCTGACCAGCACCAACATGCTCGTCGGCTCCCCGCTGTACATGAGTCCTGAGCAATGCCGCGGTAAAAATGTCGATCACCGTACCGACATCTATTCGCTCGGTTGCTGCATGTATGAAGCGCTCACCGCGCACCCGCCTTTCATGGGCGACTCACCGCTCGACACGCTCTACAAACATGTCGCCGAGCCGGCGCGTCCGATGCAGGCGGCAAACCCCGACGTCTACATTCCGCCTGTGTTGGAGCAGGTGGTGATGAAAGCGCTGTCCAAGGAGGCCGATCAAAGGCAGCAGACCATGGCGCAGCTGAAAGAGGAAATCGAGCTGGCGATCGAAGGCGGCGCGCCATCGACTGGAGCCTTGAACGACAGCGGTGCCACCAGAATCAGTATTGTCCGCCCTGACCCTGCCATAGCAGCGACGGGCTTACCGTCCTTGCCGAAAGCCGACTCGCCGGCGCCCCTTGCGGCAGAGGGCAAAGCTCCGGCAGACGGCCAGCGAGCGAAAAACAGCAAGCCGACCCATTCCTTTTGGTTCACGGTGCTCGGCATCGCTTGCGTGAGCGCCGCTATCATCGGCTCTCTGGCGACCGTGATTATCATTCAAAAGCAGACAATCAACAAAGAGACGCAAGAGCTGCAGCAAGAGCAACAAAAAATACAAACCACGCCGGTGACCTCGATAGCGCCACTGCCCGGCACACAGCCCTCGCTGCTTCCACCGAAGCCGCAAGCAGTCGCCGGCAAGCCGAAGCTATCACCGTCGCAGCTGCCTGCACAGAAGGAACGCGAGCGCGAGCGTTCAAGGGAAGCGATGCAATCGAAAGAGCAGATGTTGCAAGACCAGGCCGATAGCGCATATGAGTCGCACAACTGGCAGGAGGCGCGCAAATACTATTCGCAGTGTCTGCCCATGCAGGAAAAAATATTCGGACAGAACAGCGATCTTTTGGTGCCGGTGGTGGCCAAAATGACGGTTTGTTCGTGGCAGCTCGATGATGCTGATGCCGTGGCCGAAAGTCTGAATCGTTTCGCCGAGTTGTACGAAATGCATCCCGGCATCATTGCTCATGATGAGATGCTTCTAAACCAGCTCTACAAGCTCACTTACGCGCACCACAATCTAGGCTTAGCGGAGCGTTTGATGGTGGCAACCATTCAGGCGCACGATGAGAAGCTTCCCAAAGCTGACGCCGGCTCGTTTGCGCTGCGTTTGGAATTGGCACGGGTTTTTGCTGAGGCGCAGTCACCCCATAAGCAGGAGGAAATGCTCAAACAAGTGTTCAATACTTCTGCCGCATTTCCGATGATGCACTACATGTCCGGGATGCAATTAGTGCATCTGCTCGAGCAAGAAAACCGTCAAGATGAAGCGCAGCAAATCCGCGTGCAGATCAATCCGAGAAAGCAGAATAACGATCACCAAGCTCGCGCGAATTTCCGCCACCATGGACAAGGGCTTTGGCAGCGGCACGGACAGTAGAAAAATGATAGCGCTCCAATCAAAGGCGCTTGCTGTGCGGTTCGCGAAGCAGCACTAATTATTGCCGACGAAAACCCGCACGGCGAGCGATTCTTATCTGGTTCTAATTACGTTGTGTTGCGGGCAAAGCTAAAGACATTGTTGCAATTCGTTTGTTGATCTAAAGAGGGCTATTTCTCTACGGTTTCCTTGACATCAGTGACTTCTTCTCTTCTGGAAACCAAACGGCAACATCTCAGGTACCCGCGCCCCATACAAAGCAAATCCGTTGAACAGTTCGCTGTTCCGCCGGTGCCTACCTAGACGACACCAAAGCGCGTTTGCCGTTGATCTTCCCACCGTCCCCCTGCTCAAACGAGAGAGTTTCGGTGGATGTCTCGATAGCTATGTACAAACCTCTCGCGAGCTCAGCTTGCCAAGGGGTTCTTCATCAACACGCGCACGGAGACACAAAATGCGCATCATCAATCACGAGTATCTTTGGCTGCTCGCTGCGCTAGCTGCCTTCATTGGTGCCTGGTGGTATTTCGGCAGGCGCCAAAACACATTGAAAAATACTCAGCTGGACGCCCGTAGCCAACTCGCGTCGCGACTGGGTGGCTTCCTGCACTTCCTTACCTGGACGTGCAAGGTGACAATCTGGTCGGCGCTCGTCCTGGCAATGGCCGGAACGATCATCCCATTTGCTCGGTATGTCTACGAAGACAGTGGCATTGTTTTCTGGTCGGTGGATACCTCCACCTCGATGCCCTCTGTCGGAGTCACGGACGACCCCGAGGTCAAGCTCGCGGCCGAGTTCGACCCCAAGTTCAAAGACTTCAAGCTGCCGAAGCCGGGTCAAGGTGGTTACGACGGCTATGGCCAGCGCGCCGGCACCGTACCAACGCGGTTTGTGACCGCGCTTGGCACCATCAAATACATCGCGGAGCACGATACGCATCTGCGTATGGGACTGTTCGCCGCCGACGACCAGACCTACAAAATCTATCCGGCCACCAAGGACCACACGGTTTTGATCGACGAGCTGCAGGCTTTGTACCTGTACGGCACCAACGTGTCGGCGGGCGATAACTTCTGCGGCATGACCTCCGATGGCGATGTCACCGGCACCGGTCCGACCGCGGTCCAATTCTTCAAAGGCCGTCCGAAAAACGAGCCGCATGTTTTCGTGTTCTTCTCCGACGGCGACTTCGCCTGCTCGGACGACATGAGGGCAAAGCTGAAGAAGGACTTCGCTGAGGAAAACATTCAGCTGGTCATCTTCCAGGTCGGCAATCAGTGGGATGCCAGCGACGCGCAGGACTTCCTGCAGTTCACCAAAGTCGTGAAGGGACACGCCTTCGACCTGTCAAAGGACAAGGGGCTTGAGGATGGCGTTGCCTTCGTCAACCAGGTCGCGCGCGACGGCATGCACAAAGTAAGACAGGGCGATGAGCAGGATTCGCTGCTGCTGCTGATGGAAATCGCAGGCGGCGCCTTCCTGCTCTACATGGCTCTGCTTCTGATTCGGCGTTCGCGCCAGTAAGGAGAATGACAATGAATATCTGGACAACCGTTAAGCGGTTCTCTATTCGCACGCTGCCATTCATCCTTTTGGCAGTCGTCGGCGTGAAGATGGTGCCCACTGTCGTCAGTCTGGCGCAGTACAAGGACACGCAGGCAATGGCGTATGACGCCGCCATGGATGCCGCCAAGCATGGCGACATCAAGGGCGTCCTCGGAGCGCTGAAGGCGGAAATGACCGCCTATAAGAATGGGCAGGAGCGCGAGTATTGGGAGCGGGTCAATTTCCCGCAGACCGATCGCGAAGTTCAGGCGCTCGCCTATTTCCACGCAGGCAACATGCTGCTCAAGGCCGGCAAGGCGAAAGAAGCCCTGTCCGCCTGGGTGATGTCGCTCAGATACAACCCCGGTCAGCAGATGCTGCCCGGCGTCTCGGCGCGTGATGATGACATGCATCAGTACGGCCGCGACTTTTGCGTCGACGTGCACAACCCGGTGGCTATGAAAAAGCCGGTCGTGGGCGACGACTGTCAGCTCCGTCGGCTTCAGAAGGAAGCCGACGACACCCGTAACAACATCATCTCGCTGGTCTCGCAGAAACCTGAGCTTATGAAGCAGTTGGCCAATCCGGGCGAGCTCAAGGGCATGCTCGGCAAGGGTGCTGGTAAGCCAGGTGAGGCCAAGCCCGGCAAGGTTGCGCCGAGCAAGGGCCCGATCCCGGGACATGCGCCGGATGATGCCATCTAACAGGAGGATGGTATGAACGACATCATCGAAATCTTTCGATGGTCTACTCTCAAGTTCGACCATCCGGAACTGTTCTTCTGGATGATTCCGGCTGCTATCTTGACCGGCATCGCTGCTTACTTTTGGTGGCGGTGGATGCGTCAGGACGTCGAGCAGTACGGAACGCTCGAACTTGTGAAGCGCTGGACTCGCATGCCCGGTTGGGGCATCGGTACGCTGATGATCGCGGCGCTGGTATCGATCGTGGTGTTCGGTTTTACCACCGCCACAATGCCATACCAGCCGATTTCCGCGTACGGCGTGCCAGCCGGCTCGCTTCGCGTCGAGGTGTGGATTGACGCCTCACGCAGCATGGCGGTGGAAGACTATCGCAAAAATCAGCAAGCATTCGGCGGCACCAGCTGCAGCTACGTGGAGGGCCCGTGTGGACGGCGCATCGACGTGGCACGGCTGGTCGTGCTGAATCAGCTCATTCCGGCACTCAAGGGCAATCAGTTGGCTTTGGGAATTTACGCGCGCGGCTTCGTCCGTCGCTCGTTCTTGACCAGCGAATTCGACGTGCTCAAAGAGATGCTGACTGAGGGTCAGTGGGTCGACGTCGGCTCCGGACTCGGTGAAGGCAGCTTCGTCGACCAGTCTCTGCTCGGTGCAGTGCATGGCTTCGAAGTCGCCGACGCGCGCGGAGGCGAACAAGTCTCCTCGAACACGATCGTGCTTATCACCGACGGTGGCAACGACAGCGACGATGAGGCAATTGAAAAGGCGGAGGAAGCCGTTAAGAAGGCTCACGCCAAGCTCATCGTCGTGCTGGTCGGCTCACCTAATCAGGGACCGATCCCCGAGTACGATCTCACCGGCAAGCCGGAATACAACAAAGACGGAAGCCGCCACTACTTCACCAAGAACAATGGTGAAGTGGCGCAATCGGCTCGCGATGAGGCGATCGGCCAGCGTTTCGAGGGCGACCTCAACGCGCAGGTGATCAAGCTCACCCCCGGACAGGATCTGGGCATCAACTGGGCGCAGTCGCTGGGCGGCTCGCGTACGGTTGTCGGTAAGCACTACCTCTATCATGTGCCGCTTGCCGTTTGCATGATGATTATCTTCTTGCTGTGGATGGGCCCCCTCTGGGGACATTGGCTCAACCGCAGCAAACGTCCGACCGGCGGCAGCACGCCTCCGGCATCCACCATTGCCCCCGAGCAGCGCTGAGCCAATCGCGCTGCTTGCGAGGCTGCTGCAATTCGTCAGTCAGACAATCAAGGAACAGTAAAATGAAGTTCGACAGCAATCATCGCTGGGTTTTCTCCCCGGCCGACATCAAGCACGAGAAGATCTCCGGGATGCACACCGAAGTGGGCAAGGAGATCATCGGCTATAGTCGTGAGCGCTTCCTGCTGCTCACCACTTTCATTGCACCCGGTCACTGCTTGCTCATGGCCAATTCCGGCTTGGGCAAGACCAAGACCGCCGAGGTGCTCCCGCTCGTCGTCAAAGGCATGAACGCCGGCATCATTCAGGGCACGCCCGACAAGATGCCCGCCAGCATCACCGGCTTCAACGTCGTGTTGCAGGACGGCACCGTCAAGTGGTACGAAGGCGAAATGGTCTCCGGCCCGGATGGCGTCAACTGGCTGCTCATCGACGAGTCCACCCGTCTCACGCCTCGCGTGTGGGCGGCGTTGCTCCAGGCGATGGAAGGTCGCAAGAAGACCGTCGAGGGCCAGACTTATCACATGGCGCCCACGTTCGTCGTCTGCTTGACCGCCAACTTCCCCGCTCCGGGCGAAGGCACCGTCGAGCTGCCGAATGCGGTTTACGACCGTATTCTGTACAACATCCAGTGGGGCTACCCCGACGATGACGGCTATGAGGCCCTCATCGATCGCGCTCAGGACCTCAAGCTGTCCGACATGGACAAGGAGGAGCTGCGCAAGAAGGGTCTGCTCAATGCCAAGGAGCATGCCAACGCCGTCATCACGATGGCCGAGCTGAACCAGATGCGTTGGGACGTGTATGCGCTCGCCAAGTCGGTGACGCGCGAGACCAATCCCGACATGGTCCGCTACATCCGCCGTCTGGTGCAGGCCGGCTTGCCGTTCCTGGCGGCCTCACATCCGGACCACAATCCGGAAGTTGCGCAGTGGGGTGCCACCGGCGGCTCGCCGCGTTTCGCCATGGACCTGAAGATGGCGGCGGTCTCCATCGCCTACGGCCTCGACGAGAAGCCGGGCATCGAGCACGTCAAGGCGATCTATCCCGAGGTGGCCAAGGCGCACATGCGTCTGCGCGACGCTGCCGTGCAGCGCCGCACTCCGATCCGGATGGACGACGTCGTCAACAACATCTTGGTCAAGACAGACCCGTTCAAGGGCTGATTCCAGTGAGTCCGAACCACGGCGTTCGCGGACTCCGCCTGCAGCGGGCTAACGCCCGCCGGTACAGGTCAAATTGCGGACGCCGTTTCGGAACTCATCACAGAAAGGATAGGCCCCTATGGACACCGACTTGATTATTCAGGAGATTCGTTCGTCGGTCGAGGCGGTAGCAATCCAAGTGCCATGGCGGACGGTCGCTCCCGATTACGAGGGCAGCGAGCGTGACAGCCGGGTACCGGGCGACACCGGCTTCGACATCGCCGGCGTCAGAGAGTGGGAGCCCGGCTTGAAGCTGGACTACCTGCTCACGGCGCGCACCGGTTGGCGCGAGAAGCTCTCCATCGAGTGGGAGCAGCCGCGTCAGCTCACGGTGCAGGTGTTCGTGAAGGAATCGCCGAGCATCGACTATGGAGTCGTCAAACAGAACAAAGCGAGGCTGGCGGCAGCGCTGGTGGCTTGGGTTCTGACCGGCGCCTCCGCCCTGTCCGACCTGGCCGGCTACGGCATCTGGTCGGAAAAAGGCGTAAAGAGGTTCTCCCGGCCGCGGTCGGCCGCCAAGCAGATCTATCCGTTGCTCGAGGCTTATGTCGAGAACGGCGAGGTCGATGAGCCGTGTGAAAACGGCGCGGCGGCCCTCTATTCGCTGGTGGAGCGCCTCCCTACCAATCGCAAGTGTCTGGTGTTTGTGATCTCCGACAGCCTGTCGGCTGAGGAGATGAATGCACTCGATGCGGCATCGGGACATGACGTCGTGGTGCTGGCAGTCGGTGATTTGCGCGAACGCGAGCTGCCTCCGGGCAGAGGCTTCCGCGAGATTCAGGACATCAACACCGGCAAGACGATCACTGTTCTGCTCAACGAGGACACTCGCCAGAAATGGCGCGCGGCCTTCGACAAGCAGCGCAGCGATCTGCGCTCGGGCCTCGATGAGCTCGGGATGTCGATGGAAGAGTTCTTCACCCACGAAGACGAACCGGAGTTTAAAGAGAAACTCCTACCGATTCTGGGTGGACACCGGCCCAGAGGAACCGAAGGATGACGATCATGATCAGAAAGCTACTTTTGGCCGCGGCCCTCTCACAGGCGCTGCTGCCCGCCGTGGCGCTGGCTCAGACGCCGGCTCCCGACGCCGATGCCCCCAAGCAGGAAGCGAAGGCCCCGCCTCCGCCCGAGTCGTGCGGTCAGCCGCCGGCTCCGCCGCCGGCCCCGGCAGCGCCTGCTCCCACTCAGATGGGACCGGAGACCGCTCCGGCCAACCCGGGTGCCGCGCCTGCTACTCCGGCTGCGCCTGCTGGTGCGCCGCACTGGCCGACGCCGGCTGCGCCTGCCGCTACCCCGGCTGCGCCTGCCACCACTCCGGCTGCGCCTGCCGCTACCCCGGCTGCGCCTGCCACCACTCCGGCTGCGCCTGCCACCACTCCGGCTGCGCCTGCCGCGACGCCGACTGCGCCCGGCAACAGCGCAGCGCTTCCCGCGCTGCCTGGTGAGCCCGGTGCGCCCGCTGCTGCCCCTGAAGTCCCGAACGCGCCGCCTCTGGCGGACGACGTGACCAAGGTGTGCGCCAGCGGCAATATCACCATGAAAATGAGTGCCCGCTTCTACGGCTGGAAATTCGGCGACGTCATTCTCGTCGAGCTCGAGGCCGAGGCGAAGAAGGGTGCCGCTCTCGATTTCGCCCCGCTCAAGAAGGGCGCGCTCGTGCTCACCGACGAGGGCAACAAGCAGTTCGAGATGGTCGGCAAGCCGATCATCGAGGACGAAGACACGCCCGACGGCGGCAAGAAGTACGACGTGGTCATGCAGGTGCGGCAGTTCATGCCGAGCCCGCAGTACCAGACCTTCTGGTTCCAGCTGCCGTACGCCAAGAAGATCGCCGACAACGGCACGCCGATGTGGGAGGTTGGCACGTCGCCGAACTTCACCATCGCTCAGGACGTCAGCTACGTGCAGGGACAGAAGCGTCCGATGACGGACGGTAACACGGGTTCCGTGGTGCCGCGTTCGTCCTCGACGATGCCTCTGCTCGCCATCCTGATGACCATGTGCCTGCTGGCTTGGCCGGCGGTGCTGATCCTGCGTTGGGTGAACCGCGTTCGTCCGCGCAAGGCGATGTCCACTGCCACCCGTCAGTATCTCGAGTGGTACGACGTGAAGCGTTCGGGCAAGAAGATCGGCTTCGGTGTTCCGCACTATCGCAGCATTGCTGCGTTGCTGAAGCAGAAGGTTGGCGCAACCTATCCCGGCATTTCAGGCATGACTCTCTCCGAGATCGTGGCTCTGCCCGATAGCGAGGGCAGCGATACCCTGAAGAGCGTGTTCAAGAAATTGGGCGCTGCTCTGCAGAACGGTCGCCAGCTCACCGAGAAGGAAGTTGCCGAACTCGTCGCGGAGGTGGACTCGCTGATCCCGCGGCCGTACACCGTCTAATGCAGCGTGTAGGTAGGCGCCGGTTAATCGACTATCCATCCGGACAGTCGGCGAACCGGCACCATTACTAGAAGGACGATTGCTATGATCGCAAACTTGTTCATACGCGCTGCAAAGGCGGCGACGATTTGCTTGCTGCTTGCCGGTGTCACAGCCGGTGGGCAGCTGATGCTTGCGCCGGCTGCGCATGCGCAAAACGCGCCGACGCCGCCGCCGACCATGCCGGGCGTACCGACCTTGCCCGGCGCCGGTCCCGTCAATACCGGACCGCAGATGCCCACCATTACCACCGGTGGCACCGCCAAGTCCGTCGTCGACACAGACGCTGCCAGCGAAGACCAGAAGAACCGTCCGAAAACTTCTCCCGTGTTTGACTTGCTCAAAGACGCGCAGAAGTGGGCCGGCGGCTACTTCAAAGCAGGCGGGAGTTTTCTCCCGATCATGCTGACACCGCTGCGCATCGCGGGAATGTTGGTCTTCCTCGTCTTCTACATCGGCTTCCACTTCAAGCGCAATGAGCGCATGCGGATGGAAGCGGAGCTGGAAGCGCAGGCCAACGAACCCAAGGTCACAGTTCTGCCTGAGGAGGAGTAAACATGCTACCGCTTAGCGATAACCTCCGATACCTCAGGTTCCCCTGGGTGTCGGTGCTGATTTTCGCGGTGAACGTGTTCATGTTCATCGGCGAGATCTACATGCATGCCAACGGGCAGATGGACACCATCACTTCCTCCTGGATTCCGGTGCGCGCGCAGCTCTTCGGAGTGTGGGCGTCAGGCGATCCAGTGGCCATGGTGCAGGTCATCCTCGGCTTCTTTGCCGCGATGTTCTTGCACGGCTCGTTCATGCATATCATGGGCAACATGTGCTTCTTCTTCACCATGGCTCCGGCTCTGGAAGCAAGAATGGGGCACGCCCGGTTCGGCTTGTTCTACATCGCTGCCGGCATGTGCGCCAGCCTCACCTTCGCGCTTACGGACCCCAGCGGTCTGCGCCTGGGGATGGGTGCATCCGGTGCGATCGGTGGTTTGATGGGGGCCTACATGCTCTACTTCGCGCGGGCGCGCGTCGGCGGGTGGTCTGCAGGATCCATTTCCTGGCCCACCGATCTCGGCGTCTTCATGATGGGTCAATTCGCCATCATGCAGTGGGTCTCCATCTGGATGGAGTCCATGGCCGGTCCCGGACATAGTGCCGGCGTCGGCTTCTGGGCTCACTTGGGCGGCATCGCTTTCGGCATGGTTGTCGGAGCGCTGATGTTGCTTTCCGATGTGGGACGTCTGCACTGGAAGAATATGGCGTTCTACGCCACGGCCGCTCTGGCGACACTGATCGTGTTCCTGCGCGCCGGCTCGTTGGATCACTTCATCGTCGATGCGGTGATCGCCACGGTCATCGTCTCCGCGCTCTACATGGGGCTGTTCCTGAAGGAAGTCGCCTGGAAGCCGGCAACGCCCGTGCTCACCATGCTGGTTTGTCTCATGGGCGGTTTCTGTGTGCAGCAAGGAGTGGTGGCATGGCAGGCTGGTCCCGGAACATTGCAGGTTGTGGAAATCGGCGTCATCGGAATGACGGTGATGGTCATGACGGTTCTCGTTGCCATCGCGGCCAAGCGGCTGCCTTTGGTCGTGAAGCCGATCGTGATCGTGCCGAAGCCCGCCACGCCGGAAGACCGCATCCTCGCCGAGAAGGTCGCCGATTTGATCGTCGGCTTCTTCCGGTGGATCGAGGAAAGCCTGCGCTACCTGATCCGCACTGCCGCGGAGCTCACGAGCATGGCGTTCAATTTCGCCTGCAGCAAGGTCGGCAAAGACCCGGCATCGGTCTTGGCACCATTGGCGGTGCTGATCAATGTGGGGCAGCACAAGGCAACGCAGCGCCCTCTGAAGGTGCTCGCCAGCCTGCGTGCCAGGCTGAGCTGATGCAGGTAACAATGGGATGCAGTCGTGCGCGAGCCGGACCACCCACCCGGTGGTTCTGCTTGCGCAGGCTGCGCCCGTTTCTTTCTCGGGGCTATCGTGTCAGTCACGCGACGCGCATAGCCCTTATCTTTTTCAACCTGCTAACTAGGGCATACAGTAAAACCGGACGAAACGCCTTGCATGGGAGCTATCCCCACCCCGTTTTGCGCAGACAACGACCGCATTGCCAGCGGGGCCACTGTCAGAAAAACCGTAAATCCGAGCGTCGAGTATATCCCCAGGCGATTTTGATCACCTGTGCGAGAAACCGCAAAAATTGCATTGAAGCAAACCGGTTTCGCGGTTTTTCGCACAGGATGAAAGCGGCTGCCCGTAGGGGTCTTACGCCATGTGACTGTTGTTAGAGATGTTAAACGCGGGCAGCCGAGTTTTCCGACAAGGGCGGAAACCCTCAACCTGCTTGCTCTGATCACCTGTGCGAAAAACCGCACGAAACGCGCGTGCACGTAGTAATTTTGCGGTTTCTCGCACAGGTGATCGAAATTCGGACGAAGGGGCACGTACCTGTCGGCTCGTTTTTTTTCAGATGTATTAGGATCTAAAATATACTACGCGGTGTAGCAATGAGCGGCGAAGCAAAAAAAAACACAAGTGGTGGCACCGCAATGTGTGCCACCACTTGTGCAAGGGCCTACGCTATCTAGCTTGCGTCGGCGCCGTTGTGCTTGATGAAGTGGGCGATCGCCGCTTCCAGGCTGCTGCAGTGATAGCCGTCGTCCTTGCGGGTGACGGTGTCACGCTTGCCTGCGGCGCGGCGGTGGTCGTGGAACTTATAGACGTGCAACCGGGTCGCCGGAATCTTGTGATTCACGGACAGCCGTTTCAGGTGCATCTCGATTTCTGACAGGTGGCTCTCGTACAACGTCGGCGTCACGCGGTTGCCGATTTGTTCGATTTGCACGATGTGGTCGGTCGAGCCGTCGAAGATACTGAGGAAATCGGGCAGCGTGAATAGCCCGTCGACCAGTGCGGTGCGGCTCACACGGAGCTTGCGACGCACATAGTCTGAACATGCATTGGGATTAGTGGCCAACTCCGCGTGCACGATGTGATCCATCCAGATCGGATCGTGCAGCATCATGGCGAATTCGCCGGTCTCGAAGTGTTTGCGAAGCCAATTGAGAGCCTCGATGTGTTGCCACCCGAGAGCCTCGGACACCTCGATGCAGAACGGCGTTTTGCCG
>Ga0134128_10000625_pt1 | contig 48477 bp, 30 predicted proteins | sample KB31754_FD_96462 | JGI IMG/M metagenome (GOLD analysis project Ga0134128, IMG submission 96462) | Terrestrial soil microbial communities with excess Nitrogen fertilizer from Kellogg Biological Station, Michigan, USA - KB3-175-4 | ecosystem: Environmental > Terrestrial > Soil > Unclassified ...
GAGCCGGCGGCTTTGCTGCAATCTATGGCCACGGCTCAGAAATCTGGAGTCCTTACCGTCAGCGGTCATCACGACAAACACTTCTGGATGCTGCTCGACGCCGGCAAGCCGGTACAAGCAAAACTGGGTAAATTTGGTGGCGCGCCGGCAATCGTTGAGTTCATTACTACTTTCGAGGACGGCAATTTCAACTTCCAAGAAAAATCCAACCGCAGTTCTGCGGGGCTGCCGAAGCTTTCCGAAGAATACACGGTGAGCAAAGCTCTAGAACGATGTCTGATGGATGCTGCACTGGCGCAGGACAATTACAATGCTGCCAGGACGATCATTCCTTCAGAAGATTTGTGGATACGAGCGGCCGCCGGGCCGGAGTTCGAAGGTCGTTGGAGAGCGGTAATGATGCTGCCCGAGCCTCCAACAAAAGAAGAAACCGAAGTGATGGCGGATATTCTGAAACGCGCCGGCTCCGGACGGCGACTGGCTGATATATTTGTCTCAATCGACGGGCGGCTCAGCAGCGTAGTTTGGCGGTGCGCAGCATTGCTGGTGCAGCACGGGCTTGTAGAGACGAAAACGCAATAGAAGATTTGATCTATTAATTAAAATAAAGACTGTTATAATCCCCTGGAACTCCAGTGTCACAGCTGATTCTGTCGCTGCGCTGTTATCGGTCATTCAACGTGGCAATGGACTAGAAAGTTAGAACAGTTTGCAGCCCATCACTGGAAAAGTGACCAGGCGCAATTGGAAAGAGCCAAGACGCTCTCTTCCAACTGTGGCGTTGGTTTCCCTGGCGTTTGCGATCGCGTGTCCAATGTCGAAGGCTGGTACCGAGGGCGGTGCGGCGGGGACATTGCTTGCTCAGGCTGTTTCGCCGGGAGCAATCATCTCCGGGCCGCGAACGACCGGAGCAACGATTCTTCCCACTGATGTTTTGCCGAAATCGCTTTTGGAAAATCCGCTTACATTTGCCGAGGATTTGCAGCTGCGAATTCTAAAGAAATTACCGTCCGCATTTTATTTCAATGCCAGTGTTGAATCGTCGTTTCGCCTAGAGACAAACCCATTCCAGGATCCAGTCAAACGCGTGCTTTTGCAGAAGCTGGTGGCGCCCGGGGAATTTCCTTTGCTCAGTGCTCCACAGCAGCAGCAGATACTGTCAACGCTGCGAAAAACGGATAGCTTCGATAACGTTTTCCGGGTGTTGCCTTCAATCACCGGAGGATTTACGCTGACGCCGCGCACTCGCGTGTTCGGCAACTTCTTCATGATTCGCGACTCGCTGTTCAAAAATATCACACTTAATACCAACGTCTATTCCTATGCTTACGGCATTCAACACGATATACCGCTGGGAGAAAGGGGAAATTTGCAGGCGGAAGTTCAGTTTCGCGAGCTGAATCAGATGCATCAACATTCGGTGTTTGACTTTCTGCCCGGCTTGACGGCCTCGTACATTTTGACACCGCGAACGGTGGCCTTTGCCAGCAGCATTCTGCAGATACGCGGTCGAAAATATTTCCAGGCTCCTACGCGCGAGATCGATCCGTTCTACACGTGGGGACTGATGCACCAACGAGGCAGATGGACGTTTTCCGCCAACTCGACGTTTGTGCAGAATTTTAGAAATCAGTTTGGCCACCAGGCATTATTGCCTGTCAACAATTATTCGATGATTAGCGATTTCGAAGTGGCGCGCCGGATTATGCCGCAACTGCCCGGATTGCAGGCATTTATGCGCGCCGAGCCAATATGGAACATGCACTCGCATAATCATCCGGGGCTCGCGGGCATGGACTTTCGCCTGTACTACGGACTGCGCTTCTCTGTCACCAAGCCGTCGCTCACGGCCGGGCTGCGACAATTGGAGCAGCAAATCGAAGAGCAAGAGAAAGAGGAAACTGCTCCTCAGACGACGCCGTCAAAGCCGTCGGCGATGATCATGCCCTATGAACTGCAAGCTTCGCAACCGCAACCGATCCATGGTTTTCTGTGTCTCGAGCAGCAACGGGGCGCAGTTCCACGGGTAATTGAGCTAGCATCCTGCCAGGATTTGTCGCCCAGCGAATGACGGCGAAATATGCATTGGGGATGCTATTTGTCCAAGTGCGGCGGAGCATAATTGCCGTGGCCGCCGGTGACGACGGAGAGCACCACGGCCATCTTCTTGAGTTTAGCGGTAATGGCCGCGTCTTCTTTCGCTTTGCTGCTCAAGAGCGCATCCACGATCGGGGTCTTGCCGGTGATCATGGAAACGAACGATACCTCGCTGGTCATCAGGCGAGCACCTTTTGGTGTTTCCGTCACGCGCACGTTTCGGCGAGCGAATCGATCGCTGTTTTGGAATCTCTGATAAGCGGCTTCGTTGTTGCACACGGTGACATCCTGTCCCAGTCTTGGTACCACCGATATGCCGTCGCGGGTAACCGTCGTCGACGTGTCGCCGTTGCGCCAGATTGGCACTATGTTGGTGCCGTCCGGGGTGCAAGTCACCACGACAATGTCCCCGGTAAGAAGATTTATTTTGGCTTGTGGTGTCGAAACTGTGGTCGCCGCCTCTGCGGTGATAACGGTTTGTCCGCTGCTAATCACGATTGTTCCGTGATCGGTGCCCACTTTGGCATTATTGAGGTAGCGCATGCTGCCGCTGGAGAAATTGTAGCTTGCCAGTGTCGACACCCCCGCCACTGCCGGATGATAGGCGACTGCATGCAAGGGTGAAGTGCCGTCTTTGATCATGGACGTATTGTTAGGCTGGGAACGGTTTGCCACGCCCTTCAATTTATTGTAGCGATCGCGTATCTCAGCGGGCAGGCAACCCTCAGTGCAATTGAACAGCGGGTCGTTATTGGCAATTTGCTCGACATTGATCTTGGCTCTGACAGCTGTGCCGCCGACCACCTTTATAGACGCTTCGACCACTGTTCGTTCGTTGCCGTCGACGGGGATCAATTCCTCTTCATCGGAGTCGTCGTCGCCAATTATGAGCTCTTGCCCGGCCGGTGCAGTTAATTGCGTACGCCTTTCGCCGCTGCCTGCCGAGGCAATCTTTTGCTGCACAGTTGCTTGGTCCTTCATTTGCATCACAGCCTGCGGACCCTCGAGCATTTGCACTGCGACTTTACCTGAGTCTTGTTGACTGATGATGGCGGTGCTTCCTGGAGCGAGAACAACGATGCCTTTCTTAGTTTCAATTTTGACTGGAAGTTTGGCTGAGCTTGCCAGAATTTTTCCACGATTAAGCTGCATGGTGTCGTTGCCTGCCGGAGCAAACTCCGTGCCTTTCTCGCCGATGACGGTCAAGCCGTCCTTGCCGTGGTAGCTAAAAACCTCGCAGCCGGTTTCGGCGACATACCAGCTCGTCAACGAGCTCTGTTTGGCCGCCGTGACTTGCATTTCTCGTGGAATGCAGGGCGGAACGATTTGATTCAGAACACGATTGTTGGAAGATGCAGGGTTTGTTTCCGGGTTCTGGTCGTACTGAGTAATGGCCGAGGTCGGGAACGACGACTTGGGCAGTACTGCTGTGGGTACAAGGCCGATGCCCGGTGGCAAGCCGAAGTCCAAGACCAGTGCGGGCGGACTGCTGAGGGTCGTTGGCGTTGGTACCGGCGTTGGCGTCGGGGTTGGGGGTGGGGGTGGGGTCAAGCCAGGCAGCGCCGGCTGGGATGCATTCAGGGCAATTCCGGGCAGTGCGACGTTGGGATCGATATATATAACTCCGCCGGCAGCATTGACGGTGGCGTTGCTGAGATCAATGTTGTCGGAGGTAGCGACGATGCGAATCGCCCCGCTGTCGGTCTGATATATTGGATTGAGCGTCATTCCGGTTGTGGTGAGTGAGCCCGGTGCCGCGACCTGGGTCGAGTAGGTTCCCTGGTAAACGCGCTGTTGTGTCCAGCCCAGCAGCATGGAGTCTGCTTGTGCCTTGGTGATGCTGCCGCCGCCCCAGATGCCGATGGCGCCTCCCGTGAAGGAGTATGTGTTGCCGCCAATCACAACTGAACCGCCGGCAGTAGAATTGGCGTTGACAGTGCTGCCCGCCACGCCGGTTACTTGTCCCACACTATTGATGATGGCATTTCCGCCAGTTGCAGAGAGCGTTCCGCCAGTCAGCCCGACATCCTGTCCGGCGTGCAGATAGAGGTCGCCGTTGTTGGCCGCGATGTTGTCGGCTTGCAGCGATGATACCTTGGCGATGACACTATAGGTGGTGCCGGCGCTGCCGCTGACAGCTCCGGAAATCGTATCTTGCGTGATCGAAACGGCAGCATTAGCGTTTGTCGCCGTGCCGCTGATACCGCTCGAGCCTGATAACGAACCGCTGGCACCGGAGACAGTCAAGCCGGCGCCAGTTGTCAGCGAGACTTTGGTGGCGCTGATCGAATTGGTGTTGGTCAGATCGATCGTGCCTGATGCGGTAGCTGACAAAGTGGTGCCGGCAGTGACTGTTCCGGTATTGTTCACAGTGATATTGTTGCCGAAAGTGTTCGAAATCGAGAAGGTTGTAGCTGCGCTTACGGTGCCGGAAGTATTCACGGTGCCGCCGGCGTCCACCGACAAGAGCGTGTTCGTCGCTGACGTATTCTTAATCGAGATGCCGTTATTCTGAGTAATTGTCAGCGAACCTGTATTGCCCGTGACGGACAGCGTGGCGCCGGCGGTATGCGATGTGTTGGCAATCGTAGTGTCTCCAGCGCTGTTAAGGGTTATCGCATCAACACTGCTGGTGAGATTGCTTGATCCACTGCCGCCGTTCAAAACCAGAGCGCTGCTCTGAACAGAACCCGACGACTGGCTGATGGTGCCGCCATTGGTGGCGGTCAGCGTCACTGATGTCGGAGCGACGACGTTGCCGCCCAGCGACAGCGATCCGGCCCCGGTAGAGTTAGACACAAGTGCAACAGTCGTGCTACCTGATATTGCGCCAGTAGTCGTGATCGAACCTTTGGCGAGTAAGCTGACGGCGCCCGTGGTGGCGGTGAGCCCGGTGGAGGAAATCGAGGCATTGTTGGTTACGGAAACGGCACCGAATGTGCCGGAAATTGGCAGGGTATTGCCGCTAAACATTGTGTTGTTTATAGTGACCGAACCGGTGGTGGCGCCGCTGAGGGAATCCAGGTTCGTCGTGAGGGTGATTGCTCCGGAGCTGCTTCCGACGTTGCCGCCTGTCGAAGCGATCAGCGTACCTGCACCGCTGATCGTTCCGGAGCCACTGGCGCTGAGATGGACGGTGGTACCGCTCAGGTTGTCTAAAAGCGAAATGGCGCCGTTGTTCGCGGTGGTGGCAAGGAAGACCGTGCCGGCAGAGGTGATGGTTGTGGATGTAGACAATGAATTGTCGGTGGAAACCGAGAGACTGGAGAAGGTCGATCCAGCCGAGCTAAGGGACAGGGCGCCAGCACCGCTGTTGACGATGGTGGCGGAGCCGGTTGAATTGAGAGTAAGGCTGCCGGTGGATGTATTAATGGATCCGATGCTGCCGGAAGTTGAAGATAGCGAGATAGAACTGGATGCCGTTAGTGTTTTTCCAGCCGACTGACTTATGGTGCCTGAGCCGTTCGCACTGAGGCTCACTACCGCGCCGGAGGCATTTGCGCCGAGCGAGATGCCACCATTGTTGCCGGTGGTGGAAAGCGAGAGCGTGCCGCCTGACGTTATGGCCGTAGATGTAGACAATGAATTGTCGGTTGAGACGGAAAGACTCGCGAAAGTCGATCCACCGGACGATAGACTGAGAGCTCCGGCGCCCCCGTTGACGACCGTTGCCGTGCCGGTGGTGTTAAGTGCGAGGTTGGATGTGCTCAACGTATTGGCGGCGGTAAAGGAGATGCCGCCGCTGCCTGCCGACAGGCTGGTTGTAGCTGCCGTCAAAACGCCGCCTCCAGTGATTGCGCTAGCGGCTCCGTTGGCATTTAAAGTGAATGATGAGCCCGAGCTGGCATCTAAGGTTATGGCGCCGTTGTTTGTGTCAACGATGCTGACGGCGCCCGTAGAATTCGCCGTTAGTATTGAGGCTGAAGTCGACGCGCCGGAGTCGATGGTGATGCCGCCGGAGCCGGAAGACAATATGACGGTTGGCGCCGTAAGCGTGCCCGATGTCGAAATGGCGCCGGCGCCGGACGGAGTTGCGGTTACAGAGATCGATGTCGCACTCATAGGATTGCTGAGTGCGACCGAGCCGGTGGTCGAAATCAGTGTCAAGGATCCAGTAAAAGTGGAGCCGCCAGTGGTTGCGATGCTGCCGCCGTTGGTTATGGTCAAATTGTTTATGAACGAAACGGTCGCAAGTGTGAATGTCGAAGTATTGGCGGTATTATCCAGATGAATATTGTTGGTAGCACCATTTCCCATGCTCGCGACCAGCGATCCTACACTGTTGTGCAGGGTGCTCATCAGGTTGGCCGTTATCGTGTCGCCTGACGTAGCATCGGTGGAAGTAATCGAGAGTTGGCCGGCAGTTGTGAGCGAGCCAGTGTTGCTTTCGTTTATTGCGTAACTGGTGCCGGCTCCGTCGTGTCCCGTGATCCCCAGAGAGATGTTCCCGCCCGCAGACACCGGCGAGTTAATTGCGATGGCTGTTTGGTTGGTGGCATTCGCCGAAATATTTAGAGCATTCGAGGCTTGGATGCTTGCTCCGAGTGTAACGGCGCCGCCTGCGATATTGGTAATTGGAGCGCTTGTAATGATTGTGCTAGGCTGTCCGGCAACGGATGAACTCATCGTCAAGTTGCTGGTCGCCGGAAATGCCCAGAAATCGACTTCGCCCGGAGTCGAAAAAGTTACCGTCGAGTTGGCCGGAGCGACTACATTGTTACTGCTCACCACTATCATGTTGCCTTGTGTAAGATTGACGATTGTTCCGGCGGTGAATGTAATCGAGCTGCCTGCCGCCGAGCCGGCGTCGAACTCCAACGAGGACACAATGGAGCTGGTGTTCTGCGGAGTGCTGTAAGTCCCGGTGCCCGAAACGGAAATACTTGTGGTGCCGAAATCGGTAGAATCGTATTGCGCGAATATCTGAGCGCCAGGCCCATCGGCAATGATGGCGCCATTGTTTGTTATGTTGTTTTTCAAGAAGATGAAGTAGTTGGATACATCGCTGACGTTGTCCAGTTTGAATCCTTTGCTTACTGTCAAGTTTTGGGTGGTAACGAAGACGTCGCCTCCGTTAATGAGCAGCGTTGTCGGCGTGCCCGCGGTTTGGGGCTGCATACTGATGTTGCCGGTGAGATTGTTGAAGAATGTATCGATGTCCGAATTGTTGTTAAGGGTGGCAGTCCCGTTATCCGTGCCGATGATGAGCGGGGTCTGGAACAAGATTGATGTATTGAAATTTTCAACCAGTCCGTTTGACAATAATATCGAGGTGGGGGCGGAAAACTGTACCAGACGTCCGGTGTTCGCGGTGTTGAAATTGCCGCTGCCTGAAAGAGTGTAGGCACCGGCGCCTGAGCCTATGATCGTCGAAGTTGGGGCAGCGCCCGTGTTATAGGTCGAAGTAATTGTCCCGTTGTTTGTGAAGGTATTTCCGTCAGCCAGATTGAACGTCATGATGTTATCGCTTACGACTGACGTGCTGTTGTTCACGGTGATTCCACTGCCGACGCCGGTGCTCGATGCCACTACCTGGCCGCCGCTCAGGTTCAATTGCGCAGAGGTCGCACCGCCTGCCAAACCAAAAGTGAGAGATCCGGCCGGATTAAAATTGATATTGGCTCCGGCGCTGGTAATCGAAGCCGAAGGCGACAAAACTACTGGCTTTCCGGTGCCATCAACTTGAACCATGGTCGATCCGGTGAGGCTTCCTATATTAATAGCAGTGGACGCAGATGATGTCTGTATGCTTGCACCGTTCTGCAGATCGATGGTGGCACCGTTGAAGGTCAAGTTTGCGCCGTTGGATACAGTCTCTGCCACTCCCGCATTTATCGTAATTATGTTGCCGGTGAATTCAGTAGTGCCGGCGATACCTGGGCTGAACGATTGAGATCCGGTGAATGTCAAATTATTAGTGCCGGCGGATACATTGATTGTTCCGGACGAGCCGCCGCTGAACGATACGGTTCCTGATACGCCGCCGAGCGAAAAGTCGGAGCTGCTTTGAATCAGTATCGTGCCGGAGTTATTGGTGGAAGTTATGACACCGCTATTGGCATAGCCAGAGTTGCCGCTCACATTTACCGTAATGTTGTTATCCGATGACAGCGTTGTGTTAGCTGCAACAGCGGTTGTGCCAGTGCCGGATGTGGTTGTAGTCAACGGTGCGCCGTTGAAGGCAATTGTGCCGCCGCCGGTGAACGACAGGTCCGTATTTAGTTGTTGTGTGAAGTTGAAACTCCCGCCAGACCCGGTTGTGAACGTGGCGGTCGTGCCGGCGCCTGGTGCGGTGATTACCATAGGCAAAGCCCCGCCCGAGTCGAAATTGAGGGTCGAGGCTGCGGTAGCCGAGATGGGCGATATGCTACTCAAGTTCAAATTGGGTGTGCTGACATGCACTGTCGCGCCGGAACCAATCGATACAGTGGAGCCGGCGCTAAAGGTAATTGAAGAAGCGGCGGCAGAGGTGGATGAGAGCAACACTGTACCGCCGGCGCCCGCATCGAGAGTCTGATTTCCGGTAAACGTGAGGTTATTCAGAGCAGGCAGGCTGATCATTGTCGCGCCACCGCCGGTGGTGGACATTGTGCCACTACCGGCAATGGTCAGATTCGGACTGGGACTGACGACAATGCTGCCTCCGGGATTGCTAGTGGTTATCAATCCATTGTTAGTGATATTTCCGCCGACACCGCCGACGTTAATGTCTATGTTTCCGGTTGTCTGATATACGGTGCCGGCTCCGAAGGTGATTGGCATAACGGCAAATGAGGGGCTGTATAGTAACGATGAAAGATTAGCGTTTACGAACAGCGTACCGGTGTTTGACCCAGCGGATTTCGTGATAGTCAAACTATCACCAGTGGGACCTGAGGGCTGAAACCACAATTCACCGCCCGGGATGTTGAATGTGGCGGTGGCGTTATCTGGGACAGTAACCGTTAGCGGACCTCCCAAAAAGCTGCCGTCTTTGAGAATTACCACTGGACCTCCGGGGAAATTGATAGTGGCTCCTGCTTGCAATACGAGTGAAGGAGTGTCGATTTCCGAGAAGTCCGCTGTTGTGAAAGTTACGTTGCTATTAGCAGCAAAAGTAACTGAACTCGCGCCGAATACGCTAACGCCTCCAATAGTGGAATAATTGAAGTTTGCACTCCCCTGGAACGTGATGTCCTTTCCATTAATGTAGAGTTGAGATCCGTTGTTGGCCGTGTAAGTGCCACTGCCGGCAAGTGTAAGCGAGCCGGTGCTCTCGATTTGCAAAATGGGCCCGAGGTATCCGGTAATTGTCGATTGAACGGTGCCGTCATTTTGCAGGGTTCCGTTGTTAACCTGCATGATCATGTGCTCGTTATAAGAGAGGACGACGTTTGGGCTAATGACCGTGTTCGCGTTACTCGTAATGGTATTAACGCCCGCTACGTTGACTGCTTGATCGACCGAGGAAAAGTTCAACGTCGCTGTATTGCTGCCGGCGGTCTTGGTGAATGTCAGAGACTGACCAGCCGCAGGGCTGAAAGTGATCGCGCCAAGTGTGGTCAGCGATGCCGAGCCATTGTCTGGGAGCACAATTTGAAGAGGGAGTGCACCGCCTGAACTAAAGTTGAACGCGGAACTCCCGGTTGCCGTAATTGCCGAACCATTATCAAAACTAAGGCTGGGCGTGCTCACTTGCAGAGTTCCGCCCCCGGTTAGCTTTTGGCTGGAACCAGTGGCGATTGTCACAGCGGTGCCCGCGGATATCGTGGTCGTTCCCGGTGTGGCGCCGGTTTGCGAAATAGTACCGGAGCCGGCAACTGTCATGGATCCTGCTGAGGTAATGGTAATGGAATTTCCGGAAGCTGAGCTTTGCACTGTCCCGTTATTGGTGAAGGTCTGCCCGTCCGGTATGTTGAGCCATAATGCGTCGCTCGAGCTGACCGCTACGTTGCTGTCGACTGTGAGGGAACCGTTCGGGGAAACTTGAGTCGAGGCATTGGCACTGGTTATGTTTAGCGTGGAACTCGTCGCACCGCCGGCAAGTCCAAGCGTCAACGAGCCTGCCGGGTTGAAGGCAATCTGTCCTCCGGCACTGGTAATGGTGGCAGAGGGGGTTCCTGCTCCGTCAACTTGAACTGTCGTTGATCCCGTGCTGCTGCCAATTTGTACAGCCGTGGTTGCAGAGGTCGTGCTGATCCCGGAATTATTTTGCAGATCCAACGTGGTGGCATCGAAGATGAGGCTGGAGCCGTTGGAGATGGTTTCCGTGACCCCCGAGTCGATGGTAATAGTATTGCCGACGAATTTGGTGGTACCCGTGGTGCCCGGGCTGAAGGATTGGGATCCCGTGAACGTCAGATTGTGTGTTCCTGCCGACACCGTTATCGTACCCGAGCTCCCGCCGGAGAACGAGATTATTCCCGACACGCCGCCAAGAGAAAAATCAGAGGCGCTCTTGATCAGAATATTGCCGTTGTTATGAGTGGAGGTGATTGTACCGCTATTTGCGTAACCCGAATTGCCGCTGACATTAACGGTAATGTCGTTGTCGGATGACAATATCGTGTTTGCTGCAATCGACGTGGTGCCTGTGCCGGATGTAGTCGTGGCAACGGCACCGCCGTTGAGCGCTATAGTGCCGCCGCCGCTGAAAGTCAGATTAGTATTAGCCGGCTGCGTGAATGTGAAACTGCCGCCGGAACCGCTGGAAAAGCTTGCCGTGGATCCCGGGCCCGGCCCGGTGATGGTCATGCTGTTGGTGCCACCATTTACATTGAACGCGGAGGCTCCGGTCGCATTCAACGTCGGTGTCGAAGCCGCTGTATCGCCATTGAGAGTCAGATTCGGACTCGTAATATTCACAGCTCCGCCGCCTGTTATTGTTGCTGCCAAGGCATTGAAAATGACTGAGGCCGTCGCTGAAGAAGTGTTCTGGATATTAACGGAACTGCCGCTGGTGGTCCATGTGCCTGCACCGGAAATCGACAAACTCGATCCCACGGACTGAACGGTGATCCCGGTGCCGGTAGTTCCCGTGCTCGTCACAATGCCGTTGTTGACGACCGTACCGGACTGTATGGTGACCGCAGTGGAGGACACGTTGGATGCGCCCAGGTTATCGAACGTGATGGTATTGGTGCTCGGAGCTGTCAGCTGAATGGAAGTTAAAGCAACGCCGGCGATCTGTCCGATTTCCAGATCGCTGGCTGTCGTCTGAATGCCGACCGTGTTGGTTGCCCATGCCCCGACCTGTCCGGTGAGCCCGGCTTGTACTACGTTGACGTTCCCTGCATCGGCTTCGAAATAGATTCCCCCATTGCCCGCAGTCATGGTCCCCGTTCCGGAAGCAGTTACGTTCGAGCCGGCGGTACTGGTGAAGGAGCCTATAAAGATCGAGTAATAGGACATAGTGCCATTGTTGATCATAGTCCAGGGCCCCTTATTCGCGTCAATTTCGAAGTTTAGGGTTGGTGCGCTCAAGCTGCCGGTTGCCGTATTTGTGAACGAGACCAATCCGGTCTGGTTGCTCTCGGCATAGATTTCTGCGCTGGAGGATCCGCTATTCGTGATACTCAAGGTACCGGTGCCGTTGGCTGTAATCGTCCAATTCGGTGCGGTGATGGTACCGCCATTGGTGATTTGCAGATTGCCGTTAAGCCCGCCCATGTTTAACTGGGCCGTTTGAATAGTGCCGTTATTTGTAATCGTGCCGTTACCTGTGAGCATGAACCCGAACACATTATTCGGCACGCTCAGGGTCACTCCTGAGTTAATCGTCTGGTCGGCGCCGGTAGTTTCTACGCCGAATGAAGCACCGCTCCCGGCAGTCATGTTCAGCGTTCCCGAGGTGGTAGTACCGGCCAAAGCAAAAGTGATTGCGCCGGCTGGATTGAAATTAGTATCTCCAGCGGATGTTATAGCGGCGGATGGATTGCTGCTACCATCGATTTGTACTGTTGTGGCGCCGGTGCTGCTGCCGATGTTGATGGTCGTCGAGCTCGACGTCGTTTTGATTCCCGAGCCGTCTTGCAGGTCAAGCACGGCCGTGTCAAAGTCGAGATTGCTTCCGGTCGATACAGTTTCCGTCACACCGGAATCAAGGGTTATCTGGGCTGCGGTGAACTTGGTTGTTCCGGTGGCACCAGGGCTAAACGATTGCGACCCTGTAAAAGTCAGATTATGCGTGCCCGCTGAGACCGTGATCGTGCCGGACGTGCCACCCGAGAACGAAACTGTTCCAGACACACCGCCTAGCGAGAAGTCCGAGGCGCTATTGATCAGAATATTTCCACCGCTATGCGTAGAAGTGATCGTGCCGCTATTTGCATAGCCTGAATTGCCGCTGACATTGAGCGTGATGTCGTTATCTGATGACAGCGTTGTATTTGCCGCGACTGAGGTCGTTCCTGTACCTGATGTGCTGGTGGTTACAGCGCCACCATTCAATGCCACCGTGCCGCCTCCATTGATGGAGAGATTTGTATTGACGGGCTGCGTCAATGTGAAACTGCCCCCGGTGCCCGTGGACAGGGTTGCTGTTAAGCCGGATCCCGGGCCGGCAATCGCCATACTGTTGGCGCCGCCATTAATGGTGAATGTTGAACTTCCGGTAGCTTGCAGCGTAGGTGTCGTGGTGTTTATATCGCCTTGCAGAGTTAGCTGAGCTGTGGTGATGTTTACTGGACCGCCGCCTGAAATGGACTGGCTCGTGTTAGTGAAGATCAAAGCTGCTGTCGAGGAAGTAGTGTTGCTGAAATTTACCGAACTTCCGCCAGTGGACAGCTGTCCGGTGCCCATGATGGTCATATTCGCAACGGTGGATTGCGCTGTGATTCCGGCGCCACTTGAGGTGCTGCTGGAAACGATGCCGGCATTGGTGAAGGTGCCTCCGACGTTGAAGGTGATCGCACCGGTTGTGGCGAGCGTGGCATTAGAAGTCACGGTCAGGTTGTTGCTCGTGGTGGAAACCGTAGGCGCGTTCAAGTTAATAGTCGTCGCTTGTCCCGAGACTGCCGAATCAAACATCACGTCACCCGATCCCGGATCGACGCTGATAGACCCTGCAGTATTGGTGAACGTCGCTGTGCTCAATCCCGGGCCGAGAATTTGATTGGCGGAAAGCAGAGTCAAGCCGTTCGTTTGGCTAAGCTTAGTTGCCGGTGCAAAGCTGATTTGATTCGCGTAAAAGGCGGCCGCGCTTGCTGCGCCCACCGTAAATGATCCGGTGCCACTTACAGCCAGCGTAGCGCTACCGTAGACGTCTAAGTTGGCTGTCGATGGTAGAACAATCTTTCCATTGTTTGTAAATGAGCTGACAGTGCCACCACCTACTTCAAATCCCCAGCTAAGCGGTGAGCCGGTCCAGTTTAGTGTCACACCGCTGCCGATGCTTGCACTGCCTGTCGATATATCTACCAACCCTATCGAGTCTGCCCCCGTAATATTGATCTGAGTCGTATTGCCTGGGGTTTGTGTTTGGAAGGCGATGCTGGGTACGGCGCCTGATCCTTTGATGACCAAAGCGTCGGCGTTTGGAACATTAAATGTCTCGGTGCCGCTATCGGTACCGATTATTAGTGGTGTGTGGATGAAAAGTTCTCCGGTGACGGTTTGATTCATCCCATTCGACAGTGTCAAACTCGTCGGCGCGAAGACGATCGCATCACCGAGGTTGCCGACACCAGCGAGGGTAAGTGAGCCGCTGCCATTGATTATTACGTTGCCCTGGCTTGTGGCAACAACGATCGGTGAGGACGTGCTGCTCAACGTGCCATTGTTAGTAAACGTCGCGCCCGAACCGAGATTGAACGTCATGGGACTGTCTGAGGAAAGGGTCGTGTTCGCATCAAAAGTTTGTGGTGCTGTTCCAGTAGTGGTCACGGCAACACCGCCACCATTTAGCGCGAGGACAGCCTTCGTAATCGTACTTGGATTGGCAGCCACCGAGAGCTCAAAACCGCCCGAGCCATCCGGGGCAATATTGGTCGCTCCGGCTTTAATGGTCGCGTAGCCTGTGGTGTTGGCGCCAGTCAGAGACGATGAACTGACCTGAATCGTCAAATTATCGTTGGTTGCGGATGGTGATGCGAGATTCACGGTTGACGTGCCGGCATTTATGCTGGTGCCGGCAGAGCCTACATCATTGAATTGAACGACCGGCGCCGTTATGTTCACATTGCCGCCGCCAGTGATCGTTTGTGTTGAGTTGCCGAATATGACAGAGGCGGTCGACGAACTCGTGTTCTGGAAATTCACCGAGCTACCGCTGGTCGTCCAGGTGCCTATTCCCGAAATTGTCAGGCTCAACCCGGTGGAGCTAGCGATGATGCCTGATCCCGTGGTGGCGGTGGCGGTTACCGTGGAATTGTTGATCATGGCCGCTGCTTGGAGCGTATCTGTGACTGCCTGCATGGCCTGGTTGATGGTTATGGAACCCGTGTTCGACGTTATGGACAACGCGCCGCTAAACGTGGAACCCGAGGTGGTCGTGATGCTGCCACCATTGGTGAGCGTGAAGTTGTTGAGATTAGCTAGCGTGCCCAGCGAGAGGGTTGCTGAATTGCCGGAATTGTTTAGCGTGACGTTGTTTGTCGCATTTGCTCCCCATGTGCCGCTGAAGGAGCTGACATCGTTGATTCCGTTCAGGTTGGTAGTGACGGTTTGTCCGGCGGTGGCATATCCGGATTGCACTGTCAGCGAGGAGGCAGTGATACTGCCTGCACCTGCCTCATCGATTGTATAGGCGCTCGTTGAAGCGTCGTAGCCTGAGACCTGCAGGGTGACATTCTGTCCGGTTGCTGTAATCGGCGCCGCGATCGACACCCACGTGCCGGCGGCATTGGCTGTGGTGCTGATTGTAATGCCTCCGCCTGCGCCCTGGAGTGTGAGCGCGCCATTCACATCTATAAAGCTTCCCGGGCCATTAGGCGTAGGCGGGGTGTTGGCGGTTATAGTGCTTATGTTAATTGTGGCATTGGCACCGCCGCCGGCATTGAGAGTGTACGGTGTCGCGAAGGTCACTCCGCCGCCATTGAAATCTTGCACATTGATCGTACCTGTGCCGCCCGATACAATTGAGACCGGCGCGACGGGGGTGCCTTCCATTGTCAGCCCCCCGGACAGACCACTATCGTCGATTTGTATGGTCCCATTCGGATTGAGTGACCTGACCGTGCCGTTGATGTTCATGACGTTCGCCATGTATTGCAACACGGGCGTGGTGGGTTCTGCCTCATTGAGCGCACCATTAGAAAGATTGACGTTGGTGGCATAGAACATGAAGGTTCCTGTCGTTGCCTTCAGTTGAACGTTGGGCGCTGTGGCGCTTCCGACATTGATCGTTCCGGGAGTGGCCTGGATCCAGGCCACTGAGTTTAGTGATGTGTCGAACGTATATGAGCTATTGAAATTGATTGTCGAGCCGTAGATGAAGATGCTGCCCGGCGCCCAGTTCGAGCCGAAAGAGGCTATACCGTTGGGACTTGTAATGGTTTGCGGCGTGCCACTGAATGTGATGCCGGAATATCCCCAGTCGTCAAACTGAAGAAGCGCCACCGTCGATAGATTGGTTATTGTGCCGTTGTCGACTACGTTTAATGCCGAGATTTCGAACATGTTGGACATTGAGAGTGCAGTCGCCGTTCCTTGCAGTGTAATACCGCCGCCGACGGTAAACGTTGATCCGCTGAGTTGAATGTTGGTCGCGTTTAGAGCAATGGTGCCATTGCCCGTAAAGGTCAAGTTTTTCGAGGTTCCCTCATTAAGGACCGTTATTGTTCCGAGCGTGGAAATGGTGCCTGTGTTGCTTGTGCCGGGACCGGTTAATGAGAGATCGCCACCGTTGCCGTCCAGCGTGATAGCTGAACTTCCTGTGGCCGTGATGGAGGCGGTGCCACCGAAGATGAACGATGGTGTACTGATTGATATCGCTCCACCGCCTTGAATGGTCTGGGCTGCGCCACTGGCAAGTGTAATGCTTGTGGGAGCGGTAAGTTTAGTTGTACCCGGCGTCGCATTGGTGTTGGAGATAATGCCGCTGCCGGCGATGGACAGGGTGGAACCGCCTTGCACCAGTAAGGCGTTGGTGCCGGTTGCACTCGAGGAAATCGTCCCATTATTTGTCAGGGTCGGAGTGGTTATGGCAAGGCCAGTGCCGGCGCCGAAAAGCGTGCCACCAATGGTGGTGGTGCCTGATGCGACACTCAACGTGGCCGTCGTCGCGAAGCTCAGTGAGCCGTTGATGGTGGCATCGCCTGACAGGGCAGTTCCTGATACGGTCTGTGGTGTCACGGTCAAGCCTGAGAGATTGGATGTAACTGTGACCGTCACGCCCGCCGGTATGATCAGGTTGGCGAAGTTTGTCGCAGGAACGTTGCTCCAGCCGGCACCGGTGTTTTTGTCGTAGCTGAAGCTGCCGCCTGAAGCGTTGCCTGTGCTGTCGAGCACGAGTGTTTGTCGGGACAGCGCCTGCGATACTGTCGCGAACGCCGCAGTGCCGTTTTGAATAGTCGCGATCCATTCAGCAGGAGTGACAACTTCATTATTGAAAATCGTCTTGGTGCTGCCGTTTTCAGTGATCGGCACTGATCCGTTCGTATAGCCTGCCGGACTGGCGAATTTTGATAATGATGCATTTGCGGCAAGATTGTTGATCGTGATGTTGCTTGTGCCGCCGGACATGATTGGTCCGCTCGTACTTGTGGCGCCGGATGCAGCCGCGAGAACCGTGAATGTAGTGCCACTTCCTACGATGGCACTGGTGTCAGCCGTCGCGCTAAGGTAGTTTGCGTCCGCGCCATAGGTGCGGTTGGTTATCAGTCCACCAGGCTGTGTAATGGTCACGGCGCCGCCGATGATCGAGCAGCTATCGCAAGGCGAGCCGCCGCCGCTGGTGCTGAGAACGCCTGCAACACTGCTGGTTACATTCACCTGCATGGCCGTAATCGAAACGATGGAAGATCCTCCGGAAAATCCCGAACCGGCCGTTCCACCGTCCCCGCCCTGTCCGAAGGCGGCTTTTTTTGTAGCCAAGCTATCGTTGGCGCCGGCTCCGCCCAAGTTGGTGTTCGTGCCGCCGGCGCCACTGGCAGCACCACCATTCGACCCGCCAACGCCTGCCGACGCGTGGTCTCCTCCAGCACCGCCTTCGACCGTACCGCCGCCACCGCCTCCGCCACCGTCCAACCAGGTGCCGCCGGAAAGGAAACCGTCGCCGCCACCACCACCACCGCCGCCGCCCGTGGCGCCGGCGCCGCCACCACCGCCGCCGCCGCCGATATTGCCGCCGCCGCCTCCTCCTGTGGAAAGAGTGCCGGCGCCGCCGGCGCCACCATTGGCGCTCCAAACGCCCTGTGCTGTAAATGTGGTGCCTGCCTGCACTGTTATATTGCCGCCCGTGCCGCCGGCTCCGCCCGCGCCCGGAGAAGCGCCGGCGCCACCGCCGCCGCCACCGCCGCCGCTGGCGTCAAGTTCGGCGCCAGCGTTCGTGATCGATCCGGAGTTGGCAACGAGCTTGATAAAACCACCATTGCCGCCGGCCCCTCCTGCTGAATTGAGAGCGCCGCCGCCGCCGCCCGCACCTTCGGTATGAATGTCGGCGCCGAGTGTTATGCTGCCTGTGCTTGATTCGAGGTCGACAGTGCCGCCGCTTCCGCCGCTGGGTCCGTTTCCGCTGGTGCCTGTCCCTGCCGCACCGCCATAGGCATCAATATTAGAGGTCGCTGTAATGTTGCCGACAGCTATCACTTTTACAGCGGCCCCATTGCCGCCATTTTCGTCGGTGCTGCCTTCGCCGCCCATGGCATTGATGTATCCCGTGGACACGGTTTTGCTGCTCGAGCCGGTTTGTGTAATTGTTAGGGTGCCGCCGCTGCCTGAGTTTCCGACCCCGCCCCCGCCGTTGCCATAAACATCGACCTCACCGATCGAGATATTGCCGGCGGCCGTGATTGCAATATTGCCGGCTGTTTGTGCTGAGTTCCAGCCGATAACCGATGTTATGCCATTTATTGTCACGTCGCCTGAGACTGCTCCGGCGGTGCCGCCGATCGTTATGTTGCCTGCGGGGCTGCTGACATTTCCGACGCTAATAGTTCCGGAAGTTCCTCCGATATTGATCGCGCCACCGGCCGGGCCGCCGGAGGCGCTCAGATCACCTGTGGTGATCGAGCCGCCGGCCTGAAGCGTTATGCTGCCGGCCGCAGTGCCGGAATCGGTAACGATCGATCCCGGCGTGGTTGAGCCGAGGGAAATATCCGTTGTGCCGAGCGTTCCTGCCTTGTATGGCGGCGCTTGTGAGCCCGTAACCGCTCCGGATGCAAGATCGATGAGCGTAAAGCTGGTGGTTCCGCTGGTAAATGTGGGTGTAGCAGCCGACAGGCTGACTGAGCCTCCGCTGACGAAACCTTTGGCGCTGATGGTACCGCCGGTAGTGCCAAACCCAATGGCCGTGCCGGTGGCCGCCGTTGATCCGGCAATCATCGTGATGTTGCCGCCTTTGCCGCCGCTGCCGACGAAGTCTCCGTTGCTGTTGACCTTTACGTTGGATGGAATGTTGATTGTGCCGGCGTTGGAGCCGGTGCCTCCATAGGCGATCAATGTTATGCTTCCGCCATTGCCACCACTTTTGGTGCTGACCGAGGTCAAAGAAGTAATCGGATTGCTGCCGCCACCGGCCCCTGTGCCGCCAGTCAAGTCAATGTAGCCGCCGGCTGGAGTTCCACCATTGATGGTCAAAGTATGGCTTGTGTCCGAGCCGCCGCTGGTGGGATTGCCGACACTGGCACCGCCGGTGCTCGTGAAATTAGCGCCGGCGATCATTACAATATCGCCGCCGTTTGCCGTGGTCGAACTAGTATTGATGGCGCCGGCACCGGCGGCGGTAGTGATATTAGTCGCCGCCACGATTGCCAGATCTTCGCCGCTGAAGCTTAGCGCGCCGTTGATGACCACTGGCCCCGCCGTATTGTAGAACCCGGGGTCTCCTGTGACGCAAGTATTGCCAATATAAAGCGTGCCACCATGCACGGCAGTTTGAGTAGAACCGGCTGAAGTGTTGAGTTGGCCGGCAATTTTTTGAACGTCGACAGTCACACTGCCGGTGCCCGCAAGAAGGTTGATGGTGGCAGCGTTGAAGACGCCCCCTTCAAGATCAAGATTGTAGTTGCTGCCGGCGGCGGCATTGCCAATGTTGATCGCATAGGCGCGACCCGGTGCCGCTGAGATCAGTCCGCCCGTATTATCGATGAGAAGCTGGTCGCTGCTCGAGCTGGACAAATCAACGTCGCCGTGTAGTGCCTCTATGCGCCCACTGTTGTGGATCGCGCCGGCCGCAGTGATGCTCAAATTTGCTGAGCTGGAAATCACACCGGCATTGAGGAGATCGTCCACTGCTCCAATGTTCAAGCTCAGTCTGGGTAATTCTCCACGGACGCGCAATCCAGCTGCTTGCGGCGCCACCGTTGTGATCAAAGCGCCACGAGCGTTGGTGACGTCAAAACCGGCTAGGTCGGCTACGCTGACGCTGCTGCTAGTGGAAAGCAGGTAAAAACGCCCGGCATTAACCAGGTTGCCGCTAAGGTTGAAGGCACCGCCGGATGCTGTGTTCCAGACCGCCGATACGCCGTGTGGAATGGTCAATCCGCCCAGATTTAACTGCTGCTCGAGTTGGTTCAGCCTGAGCAAGCCGCCGACGGCGACTCCGCTTGCGTTCAAACGGATCGTCTGGCGTCCGCTGGCAAGAACTTGCTCGAGAGCGACAAACTCGCCGGGCGTCAGCAAGGTGGTGGGCAGTACTTTGTCCAAAGTTCTGCCCACCCTGATCACGGCGCTCGTTCCGGATCGCAAGCTGCTACTGGCCCGGATCGATTGTTGTTTAGACGACAAATTCAGGGTGACCGACGCTGAAGGAGCAGGCACACTGGCTCTTTGAACCTGGCACAGCACAATTGGCTGAAAAGCCCAATTGAGCGTGCACGCCAGCGAAACTGCACCAACCAACGGCCTCAGAGATCTCATATATCACCCGCCAATAGGTAATTATTAGTTACCCATGACATGTGATTAATTAACCGATCTGTCCGCAAAAACAGGTATTCAGACTTTATTTACGCGTGCGGACAGTTGTCTTACCAGGCACCGTATGTGATGGCAGTGTGATATCGCATATGGTGCAAAAAATTCCGGCGCTGCACCACACGTGGTGGCAGATGCGCCGGAATTCATGATTATTTGCGATTATACTTGCTCGCGATCTTTGAGCAGATTGGGCGAAACGCCGCCGTGGCGCTTCACTTGTCCAAGCACGCGCTGTCCGTTTTTGACGATGCCCTGACCTTCTTGAACCACTCGGCCCAGTGCCGTGAGGTCGGCGTCCAATTTGCTCAGAACTTGATCGGCATAATGGTCCGCGCCTTCGCGGGTGCGTCCGGCATCTTCTTCAGCTTCCATGCGGATACGCTCGGCTTCGGCCAGGGCTTCGCGGCGCATTTGCTCGACTTCCGCCACTACTTGCTTGCGAATACGCTCGACTTCCGCCTGCACGGCCTTCAAAAGCTCGGATTCGTGCAGCATGGTCTCAGCCTGACGGCGGGCCGTGGAAATAATTTGCTCGGCGCGACGCTGCGACTCAGAGATGATGTCGTCGCGCTGCTGAAGCACGTCGGTGGCTTCCCGGAGCTCTTCCGGCAAGCGAGCGCGTGCTTTATCCAGCACTTCTAAAAATTGATCGGCATTGATTGCTTTGAACTTCCAAACGCCGGCACCATCTTCAATAAGGTGCTCGAGTAAATCGAGATGCTTATAGATGGATGTCTGCTTGTAGGCAGCGGTGTTGGGAGTAAGTGCTACTGTAGTGGTCATTATTCAGCGCCTCTGCTGAAATGTTCTTTCAAATATTTGTCCACATGTGATGGGACAAAATGAGATACATCTCCGCCTAAACGAGCTATCTCTTTGACGGTCGAAGAACTTATAAAAGAATACTCGGCTTTTGTCATGAGAAAAATAGTTTCTAGTTCAGGAAGTAACTGGCGGTTGGTTTGAGCCATTACAAGCTCCGCTTCGTAGTCGGAGACGGCTCGTAAGCCGCGAATCAGGATAGAGATGCCGTTGTCTTTGGCGAAATCGACTGTCAGCCCCTGGAAGTGACCGACGGTGACGCCGGGAATGTCCTCTACCACTTCGGAAATTAGCATCGTCCGGACTTCCACCGGCAGCAATGGTGACTTACCTGGGTTAGCCACAACCGCCATAATGACACCGTCGAAGAGCCTGCTTGCCCGTCGGATGATATCCAGGTGTCCGAGCGTCATAGGGTCAAAGGAGCCGGGATAAATCGCCCTTGGCACTGTATTGACTCACTTTCGGGCGACGACTGGCGTCGCCCCTGCATATCGTCGGAACCCGCGGAGATTATCCATATTACGGGCGTGGCAAGGATCTTCAGCCTTGTCAACGGCACGATCATAACATGGGCTATTCTTTGAAACATCTACGGTACAGTATAAGCTTCTAATATTAAGTGGAATTGAACGACCAGCAGTAGTAATCGCAGTCTTCTGCATCTGGATATGCGCTGGATAGCACAATGCGTGCGGCCTTATTTCATTGATTGGAAAGCACAAGTTGCAATCCGGAATTTCCAGCGACAGATCTACCACCGTCGTCCATCCCGACGACTGCATAGGCACTGTTGGAACCGCTTGAGTCAGCGATGGGATTGTATTGAACGTTGCCCGCCGCTCCGCTGACGCTACCGCATGCCTGCAAGCGTGCTGCTGAAATATTGGTGATCGCTCCTGCCGAAGGTATATCCGCACTGCCGGTGAACGGGTTGGCCGGATAGTTGCCGACCGTACCGCCGGCTGCGCACGAGCCGCTGGGATAGTACGGACCGAGGTCAGCGCCGCTGGCAGCATACACGCCTGCTGTGTCCGTACTGTACGACTCGGACGCGACCTGACAAATATGCATATTGGCTTTTACTTCCACCAGCTTCGCCTTCTTCTGAGAGCCGATGAAGTTGGGCAGAGCAATAGCGACGAGAATGCCAATAATGACGACGACCACCAACAACTCGAGGAGCGTGAAGCCTTGGGTTCTGTCTTTTTTGACCATAATGCTGACGTGGTACCTTGCACACGCCTGCCCGAAAGGCGGCATGCTGTTAAAAATTAGTTGCCTGTTCAATTCTATGCCCTTTGTACGAAAAAAGTAACAACCCTCTACGTGGAGTGCTTGGAACCGAATCCAGGCTTGCTAACTGTGGCTTGTGAGCGATTCCTAAGCTGAAAGCTATCGATCGAAGCATGGGTATAACCACCTCAGTCTCATCTTCTTGATAAGGGGCGGTCATGCAACAGAATCTTGCGCCTGCGCCGGCCGGAGCCGGGTTTGCCTTCACTGACTGGTTGGTTCGCGCCGCCCAGTTGAAAGCCAGCGATGTTCACCTTCACAGCGGATACCCGCCGCTATTTCGGATGAACGGAAACATGACTCCGATGGAGCAAAACGTGCTCACTGATGCGATGCTGCGCCCGGAGCTGCTCAAGCTGCTCAATGAAGACGAGAAAGAGACCTTCGAGCAACGCAAAGACGTTGATTTTTCCTATGAAATCAAAGGTGTAGGCAGATTCAGATGCAGTTTGTTTATCGGCTACGCCGGCATCAACGGAGCCTTTCGCGTTTTGCCGCCCACATCGATGTCGTTGGCGGAGCTGGGACTACCGTCCGAGCTGGAGCGATTCAGCGACTTTCACCACGGATTGCTTCTTTTGACCGGCCCCGCCGGCTGCGGCAAGAGTACAACTCTTGCTTCAATGATCAATTTGTTCAACGAGCACCATCAGGGTGACCACATTCTCACGCTTGAGGATCCAATCGAGATCGTTCACCCGAACAAAGGCTGCGTTGTGAACCAGCGGCAAGTGCCGCTGCACACCGAAAGCTATGCGCGCGCCATGCGCGCGGCGTTGCGCGAAGATCCCGATGTTATCGTCATCGGTGAAATGCGCGATTCTGAAACGATTAGTCTGGCGCTGACCGCCGCTGAAACTGGTCACCTGGTGCTGGCTTCAATGCACACCACCGACGCCGTCAAATCGATCACGCGCATCATCGATGCCTTCCCTCCCGATCGCCAATCGCAAATCCGCACCATGTTGGCGGAATCTTTGATGGGCGTATTCAGTCAGTTGCTTTTGCCCGGCATGGACGGAAAAACCCGCCATATGGCTTACGAGCTGCTATTCGTCAATGCCGCGATCAGCAACATGATCAAAGACAAAAAGACTTTCCAGATTCCGCAACAGATGCAGATGGGCAAGGCACAGGGGATGTGCACGCTCGGCATGACCATAAGCGAGCTGTGCCGCACCGGCAAGGTATCGCGAGAAGTGGCGCGCCGCTTCGTCGACGAATCATATTTACAGTAGGTGGTGAACAATGGCACAACTAGACAAGCTTTTCACGATGCTCAAGGAAACCGATGGTTCTGACCTGCACATGGTTGTCGGGCAGCCACCGAAGATGCGTATTCATGGCAGCATCAGGAACGTCGAGGGCTATCCGCCTTTCACGGTCGAGTCGATGCGCTCATATCTATTCGAGATCTTGCGCGAAGATCAAGCTAAAACGTACACCGACGATCGCGATCTCGACTTCGCGTACTCACTGGCCGGTGTGGCCCGTTTCCGTTGCAATTTTTTCAATCAAAACGACGGACCAGCAGCCGTGTTCCGGATCATTCCGGAGAAGATAAAAACGCTCACCGAATTGAACATGCCCGCCGTTCTCTCCACGTTTGCCGATCTCGAACACGGACTGTTGCTGGTTACAGGACCCACCGGCAGCGGCAAGTCAACGACATTGGCAGCGATTATCAACGAGATAAACGAAAAATACTCCAAGCATATCGTCACCATTGAAGATCCTCTGGAATTCGTTCACCAACCGAAGAAGGCGACGATCACGCACCGCGAGGTCGGACAGCACTGCGTTTCGTTTGACACCGCCCTGCGCGCCGCGGTGCGCGAGGATCCAAACGTGATTCTCGTCGGAGAAATGCGCGACCTGGAAACGATCCGCCTGGCGCTGACGGCTGCCGAAATGGGTTTCCTTGTGTTTGGAACGCTGCACACTAACTCAGCGGCGAAGACGATTGACCGTATCGTGGATGTATTTCCGGCCGAGCAACAATCGGCAGTGAGAACCATGCTTGCCGGTTCGTTGCGGGGAATCGTCTCGCAACTGCTGTGCAAAGCGCCGGGCGGCAAGGGCCGCTGCGCGGCAAATGAAATTCTCATTTCCAACGCCGCCATCTCCAACTCAATTCGCGAAGGCAACATCAACATGATCAAAACCGCTATTCAAAGCGGGCAAGGCAAAGGCATGCAACTCATGGACGATGCTATGGATAAGTTGGTGCAGGCCGGCAAAGCGGATCCGCACGATGTGTACATGAAGGCAATGGACAAGAACCGCTTCCAGAAGTATGTGAACAAACCGGTGGCCGCGCCGGCGTGATCAGCGAACTACCGCTCGCGGCTACGATTGGAGCACGTCGACCAGCTCCAGCGCCAGCGAATTCCAGCTGACGAAGTGCTTTGCCCAAAGCGGCGTGCCGGTTTCGCTGTCGTAATTTTCCGTCATGCTGAAGACAGAGCGAATGCCACCGAGTATGGTGCCGAGCACCCTTTGGGACAGCTCACGTGCTTGTCGATGGTAGCCATAATGCTTGAGCGCGCGCACGGTCAGAACGTTCGGCAAGATCCAGGTTGGTCCTTGCCAATTGCACACTACGACCCTGCCATACAGCCCACGCGGCGCGTTGTTGTAGAGATGCTCCGAGGCGGCGGTAGATGCGATGCCGCTCGGACGGAAGAAGTGTTTCGGTTCGAGGATGGTGGATTCGATCACCTGGCGGGCGCGCTGCTCGCTGCAAATCTTCAACAGCACGGGAAGCAAGCCGGTCCAAGAGCGAATCAACACGGGGTGTTGATCGAACACATGGATGTTCGCGTACATGCCGAGCTCATCTCGCCAGAAGGTTTTCTCGACATTGGCTGCGAGGATTTCGGACATGTCTTGAAATTGTCCGGACAGATTCTCACAATTGCACGACGATGCCAGACGAGCGAATGCCTCGAACTCCTTGACGAGGTAGCAATTTAAGTCGACGGCCAAAATGTCTTGCTCGTCGAACTTTGCCGTCGACTGATTCGTGCCTTTGGCTGCATGCTGGGGATCGAGCAGCGCCAGATTGTTATCGACGCCGCTTTCCAGAACGTTGCGCCAGCAGAAGAGCTGCGACGCGTGTCTGCGGAAGGCAATATAGTAACTGAGATAATTGCGCAGAGCCGGAATAATCGGCGCGATTAATTGCGGATCGATTGCCGGTTGTGCAAGTAGCGTCTGGCACAGAAACGGTTTGCACATGTCTCCGTTGTCCCACACGCGGTGCACGGATATGGTGCGTGGAACGTAACCGCTGGCCTGCTGGAGAGCGAGAAATCCTTTTACAATATCCAGCCGGACGTCGAAAATGTTATGTCGTGCGGCTGCCTGAGCGAGAAAACAAGCGTCCCAATCATACATCTGATTGTACGAACCGGTGGTTGAACGCATCGCAACTTCGCCGAGGTCATCGCTGCCTGGCTTGACAGATGCAGTCGGCGTCAAGAAAGCATATTTGAGCAAGCCGTCAGGGCGGTGCAAGCAAGCCCGCATTTGGTCCGCGAGAAACGAGCGCAGACTGTCCAGGTCTGTCGCCGAGAGAAGCGGCGGCGGTCCCGGCTTCTGCACATGCTCGGCCGAGGCAGAAGGCGGCGTAGAAGTAGCCGGTATCGGCAATGAGTGTTGGGGAGGCTCGGGTATCACGATCGGACTCCAGCAAAGACTAAATGCTGAGACCGCGATTACACGGGGATGTTGCAGAGCATGTGCGTTGTCTGTGTCTGCGGCAGCGGCAGCGGCCGCGGCCGCGCATGGCCCGCCCCTACGACTGCTGTTCGGCTGCGGCGGTTGGGGCCGGTGTCGAGACAGTGATCACGTTGTCGTTCGACGAATCATGATCCGAGGTGCCGTTTACTTCTACTGAGCCGTTTGTTTCGGAGGATCCGTTGCCGTTGGTCGGTCCGTTGGATGGTAAACCGTTGCTGTCGACGGCAATGGTTTCCACGCGGAGCATCTTAACGGTAGGTGGCTCGTCCGCAATATCGTCATCATCCATGGCGCCGACTGCGGCGGGCAGGTGGACCGTGAATGTCGATCCATGTCCAATTTCCGATGCGACTGTAATTTTACCGGCGTGCTTGTCGATGATGCGTTTGACAATTGTCAGGCCCAATCCCGTGCCCTTGATTGTGTGCACCTTCTTCTCGACGCGGTAGAACCGATCAAAAATATGCGGCAAGCAATCTTCCGGAATACCGATGCCGTTGTCTTTGACTTCAACAAACACTTCGTTGCCATCGGGGCGAGCGGCAACTTTCACTAGAATTTTGCCGCCATTAGGCGTGTACTTGATCGCGTTGGTAACCAGGTTAATCACCGCGCGTTCGATCGATTCGCGATTCATGCGCACCATCGGCAGTTCGTCCGCGGCTTCGAAGACAAGCTCAATGCCCCGATCTTGGGCCATCATATTTACAGCGCGCGTTGTATATTCAACGGCCGGTCGAATATCTTGGCGCACCATTTCAATTTCGCGATCGCCTTCTTCCAGTTTGCTCAGTTCGAGAACTTCATTTACGAGGTTCATCAAACGTTCTGCTTCACTGTCAATGATTTGCAGAAACTCGCGATAGATATCCGGCTCCAGCTTTTCACCGTGCGTGCACAAAGTGTCGACGTACGACTTAATGGAAGTGATGGGCGTGCGCAGTTCGTGAGACACATTGGAAATGAATTCGCCCTTCAAACGCTCCAGCTCTGCCTGGCGGGTGATATCGTGCATGATCATCACCGAGCCGAGAAATTCTTTGTTCAAAGAGATGGGCGCGATGTGCAAACGGACGGTGCGCTCGCCCAGAGCGATTTGTTGCACGACCGGGCCCAGACTGCCTGGTGAAACCGTGTCCGCGAACACTTGAATGACTTGGCAAATTTGCGGCGAATCGGGGCCGTCCGTGCAGAAGACCAGCGGTTTGCCGAGCATGTCTTTGGCTTCTTTGTCGAACAGCTGAGTGGCGGCGGCGTTGACAATCTGGACCTTGTTGTCGCGGTCGCAGACGACGACGCCGTCGGCAATCGACATGAGCACAAGTTCGAGTTTGTTTCTTTCGGAGATATATTTGTTGCGCTCTGCCATCAGGCTGTCGACGTTTTGTTTGTCGTACTGCTGCAAGCGTTTGGACATGTAGTTGAAGGCGCTGACGACCTGATCGATTTCGCGACCGGCGCTTTGTCCTGGTATCTGGTGTCCGAACCTGCCGGCGGCTATCTGCGAGGCGCCTCCGGATAGTGCTTTCAATGGTCGGTTAATCAGCGAATAGTTGACGGCCAGACAGAGTGCGCCCAAAAACCAAACCAATCCGAAAATCGAAATCAGGAAAACTTTCGTCTCATGCGGCGTGCCGAATATGGTGAAGGCACTGCTGTCCAAGCCGACCCAGCAAACGCCGAGGTGCTCGCCGTTTTTCTTCATGGGCACGACAATGTTGACGATATCCCGGTAGTCGGCCGGGCTGTTGAAGACGCCAGGCTCTTCGCGTGAAGAGACTTCCGGGTGGGACTGCCAAATTCTGTAAAGCGGCTCAGTGGCGTGCTTTTCGGGGACGATGGCATTGCTGTCCAAAAGCGCATTGCCGTTGCGGTCGCAGAAAACGACGTAGGCTATGGCCGGCGTCTGCTGCATTTCGGTCATTACGTAGTACTTGAACCCTTCGAGGTTGTCGCCTCTGGACAGCGACTCGGCGCCCCCGCGAGCCAATGCCCGGGCGACGGCTATGCCGAATTCATCCACCGATTTCTGCTTAATCTGCTGGGCGTGGCTGACCAGCACCCAGGCTGTGAACGTGACTAGAGCCGAAATTGAAACCAATCCCAAAAGCAGAAGCCGCTTTTGCGTCGAAATGCGGCTCCATAATTGATGGAATAGGACCAAGACGTGCCGGATCGGTCGCAGCAGTGGGTGTTTCAAAGCAATCTAGCCGCCCGAGAGCAGGAAAAGGTCGTACAGCATCAATTTTATGCGAACAACTTGATTTCTACAAACCAGTTAATCTAAGGACGGTTTGTCTTCTGCCTCACGGATGCCTGCAACTGCCTGTAGGCTACTGTTTATGGCTTTTCGAACATATTAATCAGTGTTTAGTTGGGATGCCAATAGGGAACAATAGAGCAGGTTTGGATTTTCGTCAAAAGGTTACTCCAGTGCCAAAACCGATAGGTCAGTTGGCTTCGAGTCAGGCGGACACCGTGCAGCTGGTAAAACAGTATCTGCCGCTCGTTCGTCAGATTGCCAAACGCTATAGCCGGGTGAATCCTGAGGCTTTTGAGGACCTGCTGCAGGTGGGCTGCGTAGGCCTTTTGAAGGCTTGCAAAACGTACGACCCGAACCGGGAAGGCAAAGCTAGTTTCAAGACCTTCGCCCTCGTTTATATTAAAGGCGAAATCCGCCACTACTTGCGCGACCATGGCTCGCTAGTGCAGATGCCGCGGCGACTCAACGAAATCAGCAGCAAAATCAGTCAGCTCGAGGAGACCATGCACCACGAGCTCGAGCGGGTGCCAACCCCGGAAGAACTTTCGGCGCGCTCAGGCTACTCTGTGGATGATGTGCGCGAAGCTATGCATTCCTGGGAAGCTTGCACGCGTATGGAATCGCTGGACGGCGGCGATGACGCCGACGGCCGCGAGGACACTCGTGCCATGTGCGAAATGGTGCCCGACCGGCGCCACGCCGATGCTCAAACTAGCGCGGAAGAGCGTGAGCTCGTCGCGCAAGCGCTGAAAAACGTTGGAGAAAAAACCCGACAGATCATCGAGTTTGTCTACTTCTACGATTTGACGCAAAAGGAGACTGCGCAAATTTTAGGCTTGTCCGAGATGGGAGTGTCGCGAACGCTGAGACGCGCGCTTGCCAAATTGAAGGACATTTTGTTTACGGAGATCTTTTAAAAGGGAGAGGGAATCTTGGAGACAAACACGCGGATCTCGCTTGATGAGATCCTTGAATTGGCGCTCGAATACAAGGCATCGGACATTCACTTCAAAGCGAATATGCCGCCTGTATTTCGTATTGATGGCTTGATTCGCTCGGCGCCCGACCTGCCGATATTCGATGCCGAATCGTTGCGCTCCATGCTCACCAGCATATTGACGCCCCGCCAACAGCAGATGTTCGAAGAAAACTACGAGCTGGACGCGGCCCTATTGTTCGCGGACAAAGCCAGAGTTCGTATCAACCTCTATCTCGACATGGATTCGATTGGCTGCGCGATGCGTATCGTCCCTCTCGAAATGCCGACAATTCAAGAGCTGGGACTGCCGCCGGTGATTGAGGAACTTACCAACAACCGTTCCGGCTTGATTCTGATTACCGGTGTCACTGGCTCCGGTAAATCAACGACTCTGGCGGCGATGATCAATGCAGTCAACATGCGCGATCCGCTGCACATCTACACCATGGAAGACCCGGTTGAATTCGTGCACCAACCGAAGCGTTGCATCATTACGCAGCGCGAAGTCGGATTCACGACCAAGAGCTTCGGCAACGCTCTAAGAGCGGCCATGCGTGCCGACCCGAACATTCTGCTCATCGGTGAAATGCGGGACGCTGAGACGGTGTCAATGGCATTACGAGCAGCAGAAACCGGTCACCTGGTGTTATCTACATTGCACACGATGTCCGCACCAAAGACGGTGCAGCGTATTCTTGGCGCCTTCAACCCTGATGTGCAGGAGTCGATTCGTATTCAGCTTGCTTATGCACTGAAGGCGATTATCGCCCAGCAACTGATTCCACTGATCGGCGGTGGACGTATGGCGGTTAACGAGATTCTCGTCAACACGCCCACTGTGCAAGAAGCCATCTTGCGTGGTGAAATTGATTCACTGCTCGAATACATCAAGAACGGACAATACGACGGTATGCAAACGATGGACAACGCCATCTACAATTGCTACCGCGAAGGTTTGATCGATGCGGACACTGCACGTTCGTATGCCATCAATCCCGGCGAAATGGACCGCATCTTGCGCGGTGCGGTTTCCCGGTAAACAACGGCGGCCTCGGCCGGTGTCTTTTGTGGGTTCTCTCTCTGTTCAGCAAGCGGGCGGTTCTTCCGCCCGCTTTTGTTCTGGTGCTTCCGCCCGCTTTTGTTCTGGTTCTTCCGCGCTTTTGTTTCGGAGAAAAATTTGCGCGGATAGGCAGGCATACCTCTGCGGACCGCAATCTCAAACATCACGTGACGCGTGATTTGCGAGTATGACAACTGTTTGTAATCCTCATCTTTGGCGCGATTGCGGCACTAACGACTCTTGACGATCTCGGATCACGGGATGCAGGATAATTCGAAAAACGGTATTGTCAAAGGCGGCATGGTTATTGGCTTTCCGGCGTCGGTTGGTTGCCAGTATCACGCGTCACGTGATGCGTGATTCTTCTGCTCCCGAGGATGGGTCGGCTTGGCCAATGTGCGGCAGTTTAATATCTCGACAGTGGCACCGTATTTGGTACTGCTGGCTCTGGCGCCGCAGAGTGCCGTTGAGTTAGTAGGAACATTGACTACATGCCCCCGTCGCCTCGTAAGCACGCTCGGGCGTGCGCTGGTTGACTGACCAGAGGAGATTTGATTATGCGTGAGGGAAATACCAACAAGCGTGGATTCGCGTCCATGGACGAAGCCAGAGTAAAAGAGATAGCAGCCAGGGGCGGCAAAGCCGCTCACGAGAAGGGTACTGCTCACGAGTTCAATTCCGAGGAAGCTCGTGAGGCCGGCCGTAAAGGCGGAGCTGCCGTCAGCCAAGACCGCGAACACATGCGGGAAATCGGCAGGCGGGGCGGCGAGAAGTAATTTTGCACAATGGTGTTCGAACAACGTCGGTAGCGCCGCGCGAAAGTGCGCTTGCGAATTCAACTAGCCGATTCGCGGCGTTTTTCTGACCAGCCCAGATAGCGATGGAACCAGGCGGCGGCCAGGTCTGCTACAGCCTCAAGGGCGCCCGCTTCTTCGAATAGATGCGTGGCTCCCTGAACTATTTCCATTTGCTTCACGCAGTTGAGTTGGGCCAGTGCTTGTTTGTTCAGCTCGATGACGGCTAAATCTTTGCTGCCGACGATGAGCAATGTGGGTGCCGTCACATCCTTTAGCATCTCGCCGGCCATATCGGCTCTGCCGCCGCGGCTAACCACGGCCTCGACGGCGCGCGGCAGTTCGGTGGCAGCAAGGAGCGCTGCAGCAGCGCCGGTGCTTGCACCGAAATAGCCAATGCGCATCTTGCGAGTCAATTCGTTTTGCTCAATCCAAGCTGTTGCGGCGATCAGGCGTTCAGCCAAAAAAAGCACATCAAAGCGCATGTGGCCGGTAATCGAATCGACAGCTTCTTCGTCGGGAGTAAGCAGATCGAACAGCAACGTGGCGAACCCGGCGTTGTTCAATCGAGTGGCCACCTGTCGGTTGCGCGGACTGAAGCGGCTGCTGCCACTGCCGTGCGCGAATATGATGATACCGCCGGCGGAGGCAGGCACAGTTAACATGCCGCCGAGCGCAACCCTCCCGGCGCGTACTGTCACCTCATGCTCGTGAAATTCCGGCTGTGCTGCCATTACATATTTCCCTGCGGACGAGTACCGTGTCTTGAAAATTTAGCTTCGCCTTCCTGGTCTTGATTGCGGCCGTAGCCCTTCTGGTGTCCACGCTCTTCCGTTGCTTCGCGCGGATTGGGCGGCTCCGGTCTGCCCGGCTCGCTTCTCTTGTGTGTATGGCCTTTCGCCTTTTCTTCTTTGTCCAAGGCTTCTGCATCGTGGTAGACACCGCGATGACGGCCGCGCCCGCTGCGTTGTTCTTTTCCGGATCTATCCATGGGTTTCCTCCTTCGGCAGACGGAGCGCCAATGCCCGTTGCTCCGACGCTTGGGCATCTGTCCCGAACGTCGCATATGCGCAGCGGTTGTTCCCGATATGGAAATGGATGAGCTGGATTAAATCTAGCCGGGGAGCTCGTTGTCAACATTGAATCGTGCTTAGACTCTGATAATATTCATCGCTGTCCCTGATGGACACTGCGTTTCAGTGATCGCATTCAGGAGACTTTTTCTATATGGCAATGGAAAACGAGCGGCTGGCCCGCTCAGTATGGAGATTGTGATGAACCAGAGCTGGCAAGAATCGCCGGTGTCCCTTGAAAAACTGGACGGCCATCTCAAGGCTCTGCTGAGGCTGAAAATCAGAGAGTTTGTTCATCTGAGTCCCTGGTTCAAAGACGAGCCCTTGCTCGACCGCTCGCTGCTAAGCACCCGAGCCTCATCAGGCTCGACCGCTTCGGGCCGGACCACCACCGCAGTGCTGTTGCAGGAAGAAAGCTGCCCGCACAAGAAGCCGTCGGCACGCATTGGACGGCGCTACACGCGCAGCTCACTGCACCTGAGCGGCATCATCTAGATTTATTTGGTACCGGCGGGCTTTACCCCGCTGCGTTCCAAGAACAGATTTATGGGCGCCTTCTTGAAGGGCGCTCTTTCTGCCTCTGAAAAGTGTAGGGGCGATGCATGCATCGCCCCTACATTACAGTTGCAAATGGTCGGGACGAGAGGATTCGAACCTCCGGCCTCACCCACCCCAAAGGTGCGCGCTACCCCTGCGCCACGTCCCGTGACATTGCAATTATACCTCGGCCCTATACATAGCCTGTTGCCGCGCTGCCGTAGATTACAAACCCCATCTCCATCCTTTGTTATGATTCTCCCGTGTCCGGCTTCTATCGGGCACCTCGACAACAGGGCAAGTCATGAGCTTGCAGGGCACCCATTCTGAACTTCGCGCCGCTAAAACTCGACGAGCTCTTCCCCTTCCCACTCGATGCGTTCCAGTTGGAGGCACTCGGGCATCTTGACCAGGGCAAAAGCGTCGTCGTCTGTGCTCCCACCGGCTCCGGCAAAACAGTCATCGCCGAGTATGCCGTCGAGCTTGCTATGCGCGGCCATGCCCGTTGCTTTTACACGACGCCTCTGAAGGCCCTGTCCAACCAGAAATTTCACGATCTTCAAAAACGTCACGGTGAGCAAAACGTCGGCTTGCTCACGGGCGATACCTCGATCAATCGCGAGGCACCGGTGGTGGTGATGACCACCGAAGTTTTCCGAAACATGCTCTATGGCACCAGCTTTGGTGACGTTAATTCCAACTTGCGCGATGTCGGCTTCGTCATTCTCGATGAATGCCACTACATGAATGACGCCGAACGGGGAACCGTTTGGGAAGAATCAATCATCTATTCTCCACCCGACATTCAACTGGTAGCGCTTTCGGCAACCGTCGCCAATGCCCCGGATCTTACCGAGTGGATCGATCAAACGCACGGTCCCAGCGATCTCGTGCTCTCGGATTTTCGCCCTGTGCCCTTGCGGTTCTATTATTTCGGGCATGGAAAGCTCTACCCGCTGCTTAACCAGGGACGGGGACTCAATCCCCAATTGAAGCAACAATACGGCAAGCAGAATCGCTTTCAGAAAAAGGGCGGACGTCGCAATCGCATGCAGGATGTTCCCGATCCGCGCGAGGTGGTAAACGAGCTGCACAAGCGCAATATGCTGCCTGCTATCTATTTTTTGTTTTCGCGTCGCGGCTGCGAAGAAGCCATGCGCAAGGCGCGCGGTGCAGATTTGCTGACTCCGCAGGAAAAAACGGCCGTACGCCAGGCTGCCGATGAGCTGGTAGCCGGCAACCCGAACCTCGAGAATCACCCGCATAGACCATACCTGTATGAAGGATTGTCGGTGCACCACGCCGGCATGCTGCCGAGCTGGAAAGCAGTAGTCGAAAATCTTTTCCAACGCGGGCTGTTAAAAGTTGTCTTCGCCACCGAAACGCTCGCCGCCGGCATCAACATGCCGGCACGCACCACCGTTATCTCAGCCATATCGAAACGTTCGGACGACGGACATCGATCGCTTACGGCGAGCGAGTTCTTGCAAATGTCCGGGCGCGCCGGCAGGCGCGGCATGGACGAGGTTGGACATGTGGTGACCTTGCACCATCCGTTTGAGGCTGTCGAGGATGCAGCGCGCGTGGCCGTGGCCCCGCCCGATCCCCTGGCCAGCCGTTTCACGCCTTCCTACGGTATGGTGCTCAATTTGCTACAGCGCCATACTATGGATCAAGCAAAAGATCTTATCGAGCGCAGTTTCGGCCAATACATGATCAATAAACAGCTCGAGCCCTGGTTCGAGCAAAAAATGGCTTATGAACAAGAGCTCGAACGGTTGAAGAAACCGCTGTGCCCGGACGAGATTGGCGACCTCAAGCTCTACCAGAAACGCGTCGATATGCACAACTCGAAAAATCGGCAGGTGCGCCAACTCGAGCGCGGGCTCTCCGCTGCCCGGGAGAGCGGCGACACCGCATACGGTGCAGATACGGTCAATGATTTACGACTCGAATCTCAACAATTGCTCGAGCAGGCGCACGGCATGCCCTGCCACGGCTGCCCGGTGCAAAAGCCATGCAGCAAGCAGGATGAACGGGTGCGTGTGCTGGAAAGCAAGCTTAAAGAGATGAACCGCCGAATCACGCGCGAAGTGACGCGCACTTGGCGCACCTTCGAAGCCTTATGCAACATCTTGCGCTTACAGGGCTACCTCAACGGCGACAGCCCCACTCATCTGGGACAACTGTGCGCGGCCATCCGCGCCACCAACGAGCTTTTTCTATGTGAAGCGCTGCTGGATGCCAAAGTTTATAAGGACCTGACCCCCTCGGAATTCGCCGCCTTAATGACGGCGCTGGTTAGCGACGATCCTCGCTTCGAAACCCCGATGAAGATAAGATTGAATCCTCACGTCGACATCGCGCTTTCGCGCGTCGCCAAAATCGGCAGGCGTCTGTACCGCATGCAGCGCGATTTCGACATTGAAGTGCCGGTGGCGTTTAGCCCGCATCTTTCCGGCTTGACGCAGATGTGGGCTGAGGGCGCTAGCTGGGATGACATCCGCCAGGCGGCCGACTGCGACGAAGGCGATATCGTACGCAGCCTGCGGCGCACGGTGGATATTTGCCGGCAATTCGCCCGCGCTCCGCACACGCCCAGAGAGCTATCGGATCTGTGCCTTAAGACCGAGGCGCTGCTCGCTCGCGACGAAGTGCGCGAAACGATTTAGCCATCCAAATGGTAGCGCCGGGCGAAGTCCCGATCTCGGCGGCGGGCGAAAGCCCGCTTGTTGCCGCTACAGCTGAGCGCCCAACACATCTGCTTATCGACGAAATAATGCAACTTTCCCCAGCGAAATCGTGGCAAACCCCTGTGAAATAGCCCTTTAAGCCCATGTGTATCGAAAACAAACTTCAAAAACCGAACGATTTTAGGTGCATTTGACCGTTTAACAATTCCTTCGTTATTCGCACGTGCTTAAATGAAATTACCGGCGCTCAGGCATTCAGTTAGTGCACCGCTACCACCGCCGGCACGAGTATGAGGCAACGCTTTTGCGCTGCCTGTTTTTCTATGCGATCACACGGGGAACTCAGATGAATAAGACGGACAAAACGCGCGGCTGGCTCTATATCGCATTGGTCGCCGTGCTTTTTCTTGGAACCAGCAGTACGTGTTTTGCCCGTTCATTCCTTTTCTTTAACGGCGGATCGAACGTCCCATACGGCGGCGGCTACTACGTGCCCAATGGTTACTACGGCACTGACGGCAGCTACGGCCGCACTTACTACCAACCACCGAGCAGCCCGAATTATCGCGAGTACCGCGCCGCGCTCACGCACCCATCTTTGCCTGATATTTCCGGCTCGACCGCCAGCGATTATCTGAGCTCTGTCTGCGCTGAGGGCGCCTATACCTGGGACCCGAATAAAATGCCGATCAAAGTGTGGATTGCCGATGGCACAGGCACTCCCGGATACAAGCCGATCTTCCAGAGTTATATACGAAACGGCTTCAATGCTTGGACCGCCGTCTCCGGAAATAAACTTTCCTGGCGTGAAGTCAGCGATCCTGCCGATGCGGATATCACGGTGCGTTGGACCAACAAGGTCACGGAACGTCCCGAAGGCACCGAAGCAGGCCGCACTTCCGCATTGACGCGATTAAACACCGCGACAAACAAAGGCATCATATATGGTGCGCGGATGCAGTTTTTGACTATGCTTCCCACTCGCAGTTTCACTGATGAAGAAGTCGAGAAAACCTGCTTGCATGAAGCCGGACACGCTATGGGCTTGCAGGGCCATTCACCCTACCGCGGCGACATAATGTATTACGCCATAGGACCGTCTCAGCAAGCTAAGTTGTCGGATCGTGACGTGAATACGCTTACCAAGCTTTATGCCGACCACCCGAGCCTCGACCAGCTGGCTCTCGAGCATAAGACGCCTACTGCAGCCGCTCATGAAATCGCCCGGTAAAGCGGGCATAATAGCCCTTGATGAAAGGTCGACGCTCAATTCAATATGACAGAGGAGCGCGGGCATTTGGCCCGCTTCTTTTGTTTGTCGCGGTCGCTGTGTTTAGCGGTATTGCTCCAGCTGCGGCTACGCCCACCAATGAAAGCATTCGAGGCAAGGCTTCGTTCGACGGCGGCGAATATGGCGAGGCGGAGCGACACTATGTTAGGGCAATCGACGAATTCGGCACCCAGCGCAACGAGGGATATCTCGACGCGGTTACCGCTCTTGGTACGTGCTACTACTTTGCCGGTGACTTTCCGCAGGCTGCCATATTATATAAGCAGTCGATCGAACTTGATGAGCAACTGCACGGCAAAGATTCACTGCGAGTTGCCGACGACCTTTTGAACCTCACACGCGCTTTGCGGCGCCAAAATCTGTGGGATGAAGCAGAGCCTGTGATGCAAAGAACCCTCGATATACGCCGCCGCGTGTTGGGCGAAGATAACAAGCTGGTAGCTATGTCGTGGATGGATCTCGCCGTGAATTACCAGCGGCAGCACAAGTTCGCAGAATCGGAATCGGCATTTTTGGAAACTATCGCCATTCGCGATCGCCTGGCGGATGGCGGCCAGATGGCGACCGCCTACTGCCTGTACGCCAAGCTGCTCAACGACATGAACAGACCTGATGAGGCGCTGCGCTATAGGCAACGCGCGGCCGAGATCAATCCCAAGTTCGAGTTCTAGCTGCGTGGAGCGTTGGCGGTAGCGCGGACTTATAGGTTTTGCACTTGCTTCTGACGTACAAGGTCGAGAACTTTGTTGACCACTTCATCGATGGAAAGATGATCGGTGTCGATTGGCACCGCATCCGGTGCCTGCCTCAGCGGTGAGACTTCGCGCGTCATATCCAGGCGATCGCGTGTTTCCGTTTCTTTGATTAAGGTAGTCAGATCGGCTAATTGTCCGAGCTGCTTCAACTCTTTCAAGCGCCGTTCGGCCCGAATCGTGACGCTGGCAGTCAGAAAGCACTTCACATCGGCAAGCGGCAAGACCACCGTGCCTATGTCTCGACCGTCCATGACGACGCCTCCGAGCGCAGCCATTTCCTGCTGTTTGCGCACGAGAATCTGGCGAACGCCGGCGATGGCGGAGATTTGACTGACGAACTTGGTAATAATTCGCGAGCGCACAATCATGGTCATGTCGTCACCGTCGACAAAAACACGGACGCGACCATGCGAGCTTTCGTCGGGTTGTTTCAATTGAATATTTGCCGATTCGACCAACTGCACGATTTTGCGCGTGTCGTTGAGGTCGACGCGTGCTTGCAGCGCGATCCAGGTGGCGGCGCGATACATGGCGCCGGTATCAATGTACAGATAGCCGAGTTCTTTCGCGACTCGCTGGGCAACAGTTGATTTGCCGGCTCCGGCTGGTCCATCGATGGCAATCATCATCGTGCCGTCGCCCTCGCGCCGGTGCTTGTGTTGTGATTGATTGCTCGTGCTCAGCATGAATTACCAATTAAAGATGGGTAGCCCTGGTCACGCCCTTGTGAATTGTAAGCGAATTGTTGTGTTTGAGCGAATTATTCTGTTTTCCAGATGCGTTGGTGAAGCTTGTTACCAGAATGAGAGCAAACAAGAGCGCGCCCAAACCCCAACAGACAAGCGCCGGCCTGGACAAAAATGCTTCACGAAAAAGCTGTGAAAACCACGGCCGGCTGGCATCTTCGGATTCGAACCGGTTGTGCCTAAGATTGTTCAGACTACCCCGCTTCCAGGAAGTGTCCTGCAACTGGAAGGATTTCATCGGCCCCGTATCAAACAACGGTTGCATAAACGTCCACACGCTCTTCAATCCCGAGTCCGACTCTGCCATGGCTTCAGCGGCAGCCACGGCCGTGCTTGTGCCCGATCCTGGACTTGTGCTTGAACCTAAACTTGTGGCTGATCCTGAACCTGTAGCGGCGGCCGGTAACCCGCTTACCCTTGCGCCAAGCGCGACTTTTGTCGTCCAGCCGAAGCCCGCCTGCCGATTGGCGGCAAGCTGCGCAGCGTCGGCGGCCGGCATATCGAAGCCGGACAGCGCAGTACTGCCGAAAATTTTGTCGAGCAGTCCTTTTTCGTCGAAGAGCTCGCCCGGCAGCTCCGGCAAATTTGGCCAGCTGCTGATTGTGCGGGTGATAGATAGGCAAAGCTCGTGGTCGAAGTTTTCCGGACGTTTCAGCCCGACATCGAGAAATGCGAAATTGCCTTCGAGTACGGATAATAATTTTCGCGCCGCAGCATAACCTTGCTCGCTTCCATCCGCCATGTGGGCGCCGGCAATGTCCATATTGTTGACGATCAGCAGCTTGCCGCTCATTGTGCCGTCGGACGAGCTGATTCGAAGGATACCGAATTGCGTGCGCGTCGTACCGGCAACTGCCCTAAGCAGCTCGGGCATGTTGCGCGTACGCGATAGATTTCCTTCGAATATGACTTCCACGCAAACTCATTACCGTTTAAACAGACTGCCGAGCCATTCTCCAAACGACGGGGGTTTAGGAGCGCTTTTCGCTGCTTCGGCTTGTGCTTCTCCCAAAGGCAATCCTTTATCGAGTCCGTTGCAGATGGCGATTACTTCGCCTTCTTCCGGAAATCTGCTGGTTGCTTTCTTGGAGTAGATAACCTGTCCGTCGCGTTCGACTTCGAATACGCCTCCGGAGGACTGGATGAGCTGCGAAGACTCCTGGAATACGCTTTCCAAATCAGCTGCCAACCTGACAGCTTTCTGTTTGTACCCTCAAGCTCCGCAGTAAGTGATTTTGAATTTGTCGGCCATAACATCTCCTTGTCTCGTGCACGTCTAAGGGCGGGCATAAGCCGGTTGCGATACTAGACGCTTTTTTTGAACAATCGGCGCCACCAGGGCAGGTTGATAATTTCGGTGTAACGCTGTTTCCAGGCACTTAGCTCTTGTCTTGCGGCTTCCAGCTCTGCCTTGGCTCTAACTTGCTCGGCTGCATTTACTTCGAGCAAACGCATGGAAGATTGCAATTGCGAGATCATGCGTAAGTCTTCCAGGTGAATGCGGCGCTCTTCAGCCAGCGCGCCTTTCGTGGTTACCAATTCGCGCAATAAGTGCTCGACCTCTTCCGTGCGATCGATGACGATGGTTGGCTGATCGATTGTGTGGCGCTCTGGACGCCAGGGCTGTTGCTTGCGCTTGCCGCCGCCGTTGGTGGCATTGGCACCGGTGTAAAAATTGAGGGCGTCGGCAACACCAAGCGGCGATGCTTGCACTTGTCCATCAGGCGGAGCGAATGATGGTGTAGTTCGCTCGTGATCGTCTGCCATTGTGGCGTCGCTTTCCTCGTCGGTATCGTATTCAGTGGCAGGGGCGTTGAGCTTGACGCGGAATCCGGGAGGCGGCAGAATGCGCCAATCTTCTCCGCCGTGCGTGCGCAGCCTGCGAGCCACCCAACCGTCAGGCAATTTGTTGCCCCATTTCCCAAGCAGGCTGCGTTCGAGCGAGCGCAATGTCATGCCTAACACCGAGGCGGCTTGCTGCAGTGTTAAAAACGGGCGCGGTACTTCATACGAATAGCCGTCCGTGTAGTTTTGCACTATCGGCGGCTGTGGCGAATTTCCATTTGGATTCGAGGCGGCTTCGCTGGTGCCGCTGGTTGCGTCGGTCAAAAAACCATTGGTGGTGACTTCGGTCATTTTCACTCCCACAGGCGATGCGCGACTAGTGGCTTACCGCCCAGCGTGCTGTCCAGATACCTTGCCAATACTCATCAAGTTTAGAACCTGAGAGCTTACCCTCCAAGCAAAACCATTCTTATCTAGCAAAGAAGAAGGGCGGGCCTTGCGGCTCGCCCTTCAAAAATGTTTTCGACGTAGCGAAAATCAGAACTCGGATTACTTAACGAAACGATCTTCGACCGCTTGCCAATCGATGTTGGCGTAGAAGGCTTCAATGTACTTCGGACGATCGGCCGGCTTGTAATCCAGCAACCATGCGTGCTCCCACACATCCATGACGAGCACCGGCACCCATCCGGCAATGTTGCCGTCTTCGTGCAAGGTCACCCAGTTGTTCGAAAGCGTTTTGGTGATTGGATCTTGGAATAGAATCGCCCAGCCCACACCGCGCATGGCGCCGACTTTGAAGAAGTCGTTTTTCCATGTATCGAGCGAGCCGTACACTTCGACAATCTTCTTGCCGAGCGGGCTGGAATCCTTCAAAGCGCCGTTGCCGTTTGGCTTCATGTTGCCGAAATAATATTCGTGCAGGACTTTGCCGTTGAACTCCCAGCCGTAGCGACGCTTGATTTCAGCATATTCCGGCTGTCCGGATTTGCCTTGCTCGACAAGTTCAATAATCTTTTCGTTCAGCAGGTTCGTGTTCTTGACGTAGCCTGCGTACAAGCCGAGGTGAGTTTCGAGCGTCTTATCGGAAATGCCGTGCAGGCCTTTCAGATGACTGAAGTCTTGCTCTTTGAATGGTGTGTAGGAAATTTTTGTCTGAACTGACATCGTGCTCTCCTGTTAGTCGGATGAATAGCCAGTGGATAAGGTTCTGATGGCGACCATAAATACCATAATTTAATTTCCAAGCAGGGCTGTCGTTTTATTAAACGGCGCAAGAGACGCGCGGGCACTGGGTAGACTTTGCATAGGCCTACGCGCAGGTTAACATGACGCTTTTCGCGCACAGGAATCCGGGACAAAAGCATGCTGCTCAAGCTGTACAAAAAGGAAGAAGACAAAACGCTTTATTGGGAAGCATGGCCGGAAGGCGATGACGTCATCGTCCACTTTGGCGAGCTAGGACAGCAGGGCGAAACCACTACCCTCAGCTTGCCGGAGTTCGAGCCGCCCGACACGGCAATCCAGAAGCACGCCGAAGAAGCCCGCGCCGCAGGCTTCGAGGAAATCGATCAGGAGGAATTATACGAGCTGATTGTGCAATACAAAGTGGAGTCCGATGGCGGGCTCGACGACGTGCAATTGGCGTACCAGATTGAAGAGGTGCTCAACGACTGCCTGGGATGGACCGGGCTCGGGCACTGTGACGGGTCTGATGTCGGCGACGGCACCCTAAACGTTTATTCCTATGTGGTGGACCCAAAGCTAGCGGGCAAAGCCGCCCTCGAAGAGCTCAAGGCCGCCGAGCTGTTGAAGGACGCTGTGATTGCCTATCAGGACCACAATGAGGAATTCGTGGTGCTGTGGCCCGAAAACTACAAGGGCGTGTTTGATTATTAGGTGCTCGCCTGGTAGCGGCGGCGAAAGCCCGCTGTTTCAAACCCAAAAAGCGAAAGGACCGCTGCTAGAGCGGCCTTCCCCCTTTTTTTGCCCCTGGAGGGGGCAACGCCTTAATGGCGTTACATTCGAAAAACGAATGTGAGAAATATTTAGTTTTTGAGACTTGTTCTCTCTATAGAGAGCCCTCATAGCACTAAATTTCCTGCACGCTGACTATATGCCCGTTACCAAGAACGAAATATGTTGTCCACTTTACAAGCTGGTCGTTCTGTAGCGTAGACTACAAAATTCATTCGAATTTCGGGCGGCTGACGGGCAAATGGCGCACCGGGAGCCGGGAATCACGTATGTACTTTCGGATATATGGATGATATACGTTTTCTGACTGTATCTCGGTATTTGCTATGGAAAAGCTGTTTCTCTCACTCAATACAAAAGCGCTGATTGCGATTGTGGCGCTGATCGCCAGCGTCAGTTGGCTGTCTCTTTGCCAGAAGTACTACGACAGCTACTGGAACGGCACCATACACCGCGTGCAAACTGTGGATTTCAACATTTTGCACCACACGATGCCTGTGACCTTGTCGTATTTGATTCTGTCGGGCCGTGCTGATTCGATTCAGGAAACTCTCGACTCCAATTACGGCATCTTTGGAATGATCATCACCGATCCCAAGGGAGAAAACATCGTCTACAAATCCGAGAAGGTGTACAAGGCGAAAAGTTGGCAGAAAGAGCTATCCATCAAGACGGTCAAGGAATCGCAGGCCGGCGGCGATGTGGAGCATTTTGATTGGCTGACAAACCCGCCTCCCGATCACGCGCAATACGCAAATGAATCACCGCGCGTATCTCCCGACAAGCAAGTGGCCGCCGCGCCGCAGGGGCAGGTTATCGGGCGAGTCTATTACATTCGGCAGCCGCCGCCGCCTTTCTCGACGGACTTGGCCGGTGCCTTTATGGGCAATTGGTTCGAGATGAGCGGCAGCAAGCGCGGCTATGTTCTGCAAACACTTAACGTCATTTCGTTCAGTCTATTGATTGTGCTCGTGGTTCTATGGCGAAAACAAGTAATCGCAGGTAAGGAGCATGAGTTGCACCTTCTGGAAAAAGAGCTGGCTATCAAGCGGCGCAATTTAGACACATTGACGTCCGATCTCAATGGCCAGCGCAAGCGCAAAGAATGGCTGGAACAAGAATCGCAGCGCGCTTACAACCGGGCTCTGCGCTTAAAAGAATCGCTGCAAAAGCTAAAGGAAGCATTCTTTTTTGTTGAAGGCAAGCCGGGTGCCGCTGCCGCCGCGCAGCTCAATCAACTGGACAATTCGATCTCTGTGCGCCCACCGCAGAGCCCGCCTTCGGCGGTGATCGAGGAGATAGAGAGCCTGTTGCCTGATCTGACCAATAATGCAAAAATCTTGAGATCTCAAGCCGAAGTACTGCAGAGTTATTGCACGCAACTTGAAATGCGGCAAACGGAAATGCAACAGATTCTTGAGCATAAAACCCCAGGGCGTACGGCCGGCGTGGCTCCGGCCGGTCCGCATCTGCGCGCACCTTTTAACTCGGAGCAACCTGCGCCTTAAACGCCAAGGCATGCTAAGCTTTATATCGCTGGAGAGTCGCTTCCTCACTTAGGGCAACGCATGCATTGCCCCTACAGAGGAGGCAAAGCACGTCCATTGGTGGGGAATCCCCAGGGGCGGTAGGCACTGAAGTTGAACCCGAGAATGAAACCAACCTCAAGCAAACGAACGGCCCTGAATCTTGAAGCTGTTCAAGAGGCAAGCAGTCCGCCTGTATATCGTCGCGGAGTGCAATATTACCGCCGCAAAAAAGTTTTGAAGTATGAGGAAGGCGATGACGCGAGTCACATTGAGGCATTGGTCATCGGCTCCGAGCCGCAACCGTACAAAGTAAGCGTCGATATCGAATCGGCCGAAAAATTCAAAGCCGTTTGTTCTTGTCCCTATTTTGAAGAAGTTTGCAAACACTCAGTAGCGGTGTTGCTGACGCACATTGCACGCACATTCCCTGGTGTTCGCTTCGACATGGGCGATGACGGCCGTCGCGAGTCGATTCACGATCAGCCGCCGCGCGCACGTGAAATTCTCGATGATCCCAAGGAAATTCAGGCTGCTTTAAACGAAAAGAAACCGAGGAAAAACGAATTCACGCTCGGTGTTCTCGTGCTCGAGAAACCGCTCGCTTTGATTCTTGGAACATTGCCTCAGGAAGTCCAGGGCAAAGTCAATATTTTGAAGGTACCGGCGGCGATTTTGCCGACGCTCGAGCCCAATTCCAGAATTGAAAAGTTGGTCAAGTATTTGACCTCGCTGCCTATAACTACAAAAGGCATCGCCGGCGGACACCGCATTCCCCGCGGCGAAGAGGGCATCGTTCTCGGTCATACTGCTTTGTGCGCCGACTTACGCAGCGCCGCCGACGGCCGGGACATGAAGTTCAACGAATCGCCGGTAAAGCCACGAATTACAATTTCCGAGACGGAAAATGGCGAGCTGTCGATCCGATTGAAAGCGGTCGGTGATGACGGCGAAGTGTTGCCCGATCCGGTGTTCTTCCTCGGACAACCTTCATGGGTACTGTCTGATCACGTCTTCTACCCGATTGATCTCAGCGCCATTCATCGGCTATTCCAGTATTTCGATTCGCGCGGCAGCATGACAGTCAAACTGGAAACAGTACCGAAGTTTCTCGCTGTCGATCTGCCGATTTTGAAAAAACGGATGGAAGTCGAGCTTGATGAAAGCTATGCACCATTCCCGGTGGCAATTACAGAACCGCCGACACCGGTAATTAAGCTCACCGAAAAACGTTCTGTACGCGCCGGCGCCGCCCCCGCTGCAAGCAATGTGCCGGCCGAGCTCGAGCTTATTCTCGGATTCAAATACGGCTTGCTTGTTTTGCCGTCCCGCGATGAAACCAGCGCCGTCGAATCTGAAGTCTACACCCGCACGATATCCGAGAAGAACGGACAGAGCGTTTGGGTAAAACGCTTATGGGCCGAAGAAGGTCAACTGCGTCGCTTCCTGTCCAACTTACAGCCGACGCGAGTGCTGGCAGACCGCTTCTTCTTCCACGAAGAGCCGGCGCTGGATGCCTTGTATTACCTCTCATCAGAGCAATGCGGCGACTGGGAGACAACCGGCTGGGATAACCTGCAAAGCTACAAGGTGATACCGAAGCCGGTGCACCTCAAAGCCGTGCTTTCGTTGCGCAAAGATACCTATAAGTTTGAATTCGATCTACAGGCTCCTAAAGAAGATGGCTCTGCGGTGCCTTTTCCTGAGGTGATCGCCACAGTCTTCCGCAACAGGAATTATTTGAAGCTCGAGTCGGGTGAATATGTAAGGTTGCCGGTAGCGACATTGCTCAGCGTGCTCAAGCAAATCGGGCAGAGCAAAGAAGCGGCACGCCCGCTTTACCAGGCGCTGCCGATTGCGCACGTGCTCGAAACGCACGGAATTGAATTGCAAGCCGACGAAGGCTTCAAGGAATTCATTTATAAGCTGCGCAACTTTAAAGAACTCGAGCCGATTCCGGTGCCTTCCAGCTTTGAGGGCGAGCTTCGCGAGTATCAAAAAGAAGGCTACAACTGGCTGGCGTTTTTGCGTGAATACGGCTTGGCGGGCATTCTTGCCGATGACATGGGCCTTGGTAAAACAATTCAAGCTCTGGCTCTTTTGTTGTTCCATCACAAAAACCACAAAGATCGTAAGCCATCGCTGGTGGTGGCACCGACATCAGTCGTGTACAACTGGCTTTCCGAGGCAGAAAAGTTTGCGCCGCAGCTCAACACCGCCCTATATCTGGGCCGTGAGCGGAGCGAGCTGTTGAACAAGTTGAAGAAAGATAAGGGCAAGCCGGACGTGGTCTTCACCACCTACGGCATTATCCGCCGCGATTACGAAACGTTGAAGGACGTGCAGTTCGATTACGTCATTCTCGACGAAGCTCAGAACATCAAAAACCCTGAGTCCGTGGGCGCCGTTGCTTGTAAGAGCTTGAAAGCATTGCATCGCCTTGCTTTGTCCGGCACGCCGGTGGAAAACAGACTGAAAGAACTGTGGTCGATCTTCGACTTTTTGATGCCCGATTTCCTCGGCACGCTTCGCGAGTTCAACGAAACATTCGAGCGACCAATCGAAGCGGGCGTCATCGATGCCGGAACCAAGTTGCGCAAGATCGTTCATCCGTTTATCCTGCGCCGCCTGAAGAGCCAGGTCGAAAAAGAACTTCCGGAACGTACCGACATTATCAACGTTTGCGAGATGGAAGAGGAGCAACGCTCACTCTACCTCGATGTGCTTGACGAGTGCCGCCAGAAAGTGTTCGGCGAAATCGCCAGCCGCGGTATCGGACGTTCGCAGATTTCCGTGCTCGCCGCGCTGCTGCGTTTACGCCAAGTTTGTTGCGATCCCCGCTTGTTGAAGAACAGAGAGGGCGATGTCCCGGCATCATCGAAACTTATCGCCCTCATGGAAATGCTCGAAGACGTCATCGAATCAGGACACAAGATTCTCGTCTTCAGCCAATTCGTCGAGATGCTTACGCTTATTCGTGCCGAACTCGACAAGAGCCCATACAAATACGAGTACATCGACGGTCAAACACCGGCGAAGGATCGTCTCGACAAAGTCAATCACTTCAACGAGACGAGCGAGAAAGAGCTGCCTATCTTCCTTATTAGCTTGAAAGCGGGCGGCACCGGTCTTAACCTTACAGGCGCCGACTATGTTATTCACTACGACCCGTGGTGGAACCCGGCGGTAGAGAATCAGGCGACGGACCGAGCGCACCGCATCGGGCAAACGCGCCACGTCTTCAACTACAAGTTGATTACGCGCGGCACGGTCGAAGAGAAGATTCTCGCACTGCAGAAGAAGAAGAAAGAGCTTGCCGATCTGATCATCGGAGGCGACGAAAGTGTCGCCAAAGAACTGACGCGCGAAGATCTCGAATTCCTCTTCTCGTTCTAGAACCGCAGGCTTGTAACACTGGGATCGCAGGCTTGGCCTGCTCCTTTGTCCTTTTTCACAAACGTGCCACACCCTTTTGTTAATGTGGTGGTCGTTGGCAGACTTTGCGTTTCTATTGGGGGACCTCATGGGCGATTTGCATAACCAGCACCACGAAGGTGATCAAGGAAAGTCCAATATCCAGGCTGTCGAAGGCGCGAAGGCCGGTGGGGACGGCGCAGCCGCTACCACGCCCGTTGCACCGTTTGGCGGTGCCACCCTGGCCGACATGTGCCGTGTAAGCAAAGGCTTCCCCAGCAATGACTGCCAGGTCATAAACACGATGACGGATACTTACGCCGGCGACAAATGGACGCAGATGCAGCGAGCTGTGTTCGAACATGCCGTCGGCTCTGCAATTGAAGGCACAATCGATGGGTTAGACCGATTACTTCGTGACCAAAACCAGGAAGTTGCCGGCGCTTTTAAAAACATGATGCAGAATCTCGGATATACCGTCAAGACAAACGCCGGCCAGCCCGGTGCGGAGCATTTCCTCACCCTGCTGAACAATCAGACTGGAAATGGTTTTCAACTCGTACGCCATGACTTCTTAAATCGTCCCGGCGGCTTTGGCGTTGGCGGCGGCCACCTAAACGGCGCCCATATGGACCGAAGCGGCAAAATTACCTACGGCGGCAGCTACCGCCCAGGCATGGTCGACCTGTCTACACGTGTCAGAAACAGCCTCGATCGCGAATAAGCAGCGGGCAACGGCCTATTGTTAGCTTTGCTCGGTTTCCGGCCCGACTAGCTGCTCATTGTCAGGTTTTTCCTCTCCTGAAGAATCGGCAGCCTGCCCACGCTTCTTGTGAAAGCAGCCCGTGCATAGGGTCGGCTTATGGCCTTTCGGACGGAACGGAACGTGACATACGGCGCCGCAGTCGTCGCATTGCACCTCAGTGACTTTACTCGCGTCGTTACCGCTGCGTTTGTACCGATTGAGCATCCGGCAAGACGGGCAACGTTTGGGAACGTTTTTCAGCTGCTTCTGGGCAAAGAACTGCTGCTCGCTGGCTGAAAAGACGAACTCAGCAGCGCAGTCAATACACTTCAAAACTCGGTCATCGAATGTAGTCACTTCCATCAGTCTATCATTAGACTGTAGACTGAACGTATCGAAGCCGATAATTACCAATCCCGTGGTATACCGCGCCCCCAAGGGATCACTTCCGGTCGATAAGCTTCGACGTCGATAAGCTTCGAGCTCGTAACTGGCACAACGAAGAACCTTTCTTGAGCGAGCACATGCCCGCCATTTGGCATCGGCAGAACAAACTCGCGTTCGGCCGCGTGCGCATAGACTGACAAACAACGGGTCGATGAGTATGCCACCACCCGCGGTGACACCCGCAAAGGTATCATATGACTGAACCTTTGAATATGAGTTGTTTTATGGCGCCAAAGCGAAACAAGAGACATACGCCTCTAACCCGTGGGTACTGGGTCAACTCTGCGAGAGTATCGGACGAGTATGTCTCTTGTTTGGCAATTAGATGCACCGCATTCTATTTGGTTGCTTACTCTTGCGGCCTCGAGCCTGGTGC
>Ga0134128_10000626_pt1 | contig 48473 bp, 36 predicted proteins | sample KB31754_FD_96462 | JGI IMG/M metagenome (GOLD analysis project Ga0134128, IMG submission 96462) | Terrestrial soil microbial communities with excess Nitrogen fertilizer from Kellogg Biological Station, Michigan, USA - KB3-175-4 | ecosystem: Environmental > Terrestrial > Soil > Unclassified ...
TGGCGCTCGGTGCGGCATATACTCCCGTTTCCGTTGATTCAAGCGGCAGAATCTATTCTCAGAACGATGGTGTCTTTCAATTGTGACCCAGTAGCCCCCACCAACACCGCCGTGCCTGGAACAGAGTGCCGATGCAGGTCTTGCAATCGGCACTGTGCGCCCTCGGTCTGCTCAACACGCAGTTGCTGCCCGGGAAACGTTGCAACACGGTCCAGGCCCCTCGTATATCATCTGAGGGCATGACCGAATTTCCTATTCAGCAGGTTCGCGCTAACTTCCCTGCTCTGAGCAATGGCTTCATCTTCTTCGATAATGGCGCCGGGGCGCAGGCGCCCCGGGTGGTGCTGGATGCTGTAGCGGACCATCTTCTTCATCGCAACGTACAACGGGGCGGTCGCTACCGCCAGTCGCGCGAAGTTGACGAAACCATTGCCCGCGCTCGCGGCAGCGTGGCCGCGCTGGTCAACGCCCGATATGACGAGGAGATTTCCTTTGGCATGAATGCCACGTCTTTCATGCGTCTGGTCAGCCTGGCGGTCGGGCAGTCGCTGGGAGAGCGGCGCGAGATCATCGTGACCGACCTTGATCACGAATCGAATATTGCTGTCTGGCTGGCGCTGCAACGTGAAGGCGCACGCATCGTATGGTGGCATTTCCGCTCTAACGGCCGGCTGCATCCTGAAGACTTAGACCAGTTGCTTTCGCCTAGAACTCGGATTGTGGCGTGCCCACTGGCGTCGAACGCCATCGGCTCCATTCTCGATATAGCAGACGTCTCGCGCCGCGCCCATGCTGCTGGCGCCCAGGTGTTTGTGGATGCCGTACACTACGGCCCGCATGGCGCGATCGACGTTCAGGCCCTGGATTGCGATTATCTAGTCTGTTCCGGCTACAAAATTTTCTCCCCCCACATGGGATTTTTGTGGGGACGGCGCGAGGTGCTGGACGCTCTGCCCACCTTCCGCGAGGACTTTGTCCCCGACACCACTCCTGCAAAGATGGAAGTGGGCACTTATATTTACGAGAACGTTGCCGGCATGGACGCGGCGGTCCGCTACCTTGAAGATCTTGGACGCTTGGTGAACCCCAACGCGCTCTCTCGGCGCGATGCCCTGGCCAGTTGCGGCGAAGCCATCCGTGCCTACGAAGCGCAGCTCTCCCGCGCCATGCTCAAAGTGTTGGCAGAAGCCAATGCGACGGTTTATGGGATTACCGATGGCGATTCCCTCTCGCATCGCACGCCGACCCTATGCTTTAATCTTCGTGCCATCTCGCCGTCCCAGGTAACCGAGCAACTCGCCCGCCAGAACATTGCGGTGCGCGACGGGCACATGTATTCGCCGCGGCTGATGAAGCGCTTGGGGCTCGCCAGCGAGAGTGGCGCTGTGCGGGCTTCGCTGGTGCACTACAACACGCTTGAAGAGGTTGAGCGATTTGGACGCGCGCTCGCGAGCGTCAGGCCCGAGTGAAATTGGCAGACGCGCGAGTTTCTTCTCAAGGACTGATATGAACTTTCACATAAGTGCGGCCTGGAATGCCTGAGATCGAAGCCTCGTCGGCCCGCCTCGCTGAGCCGCTTTCGACAGACGCCGAAGGACTTCACCGCCGCCTGGGTCAAAGGCAGCTCACCATGATGGCGATTGGTGGAGCTATCGGCGTGGGCTTGTTCCTGGGAAGCAGTGTGACCATTCGCCTTGCCGGCCCTGCGGTCATCCTTTCTTACCTGCTGGGCGCCGGTATTGCTTTGATCATGTCGTACGTTCTTACCGAGATGGCCGTTGTACACCCGACGGCGGCAGCGTTCGGCATCTACGCCGAAAGATATGTGAATCGATGGTCCGGCTTTTCCGTTCGCGCCACATACGCGGCTGCGCAGATTATTGCCATTGGAGCGGAAGTCACGGCTGCGGCAATCTATCTTTCATTCTGGTTCCCACAGGTCCCGCATTGGATCTGGGTGGTTCTGGTCTCATCGGCGCTGGTCGGACTCAATGCCCTGCAGGTCAACCATCTGGGCGAGTTTGAGTACTGGTTCGCCATGATCAAGGTGGCGGCTATTATCGCCTTCATTGCCGTGGGACTCGGTTTGATCTTCGGCTTCGGCCCTCGCCATGCGATTGGCTTCTCTAATCTCACGCAGCACGGCGGCTTTCTTCCTGCGGGCTGGAAGGGCGTATGGCTATCGCTGACCATTACTGTCACCAGCTACATGGGAGTGGAGATCATTGCGGTCACCGCAGGTGAAGCGGAGCGGCCTGAGGTCACCATTCCGCGCGCGATGCGCAAGATTGTCTATCGGCTGATCGCTTTTTACGTGCTGGCCATCGCCATTATGGTCACGATGGTGCCATGGAACCAGACCAGCAGCTCTTCGGCGCTGGCAAGCAGCCCGTTTGTGACTGCGTTTGCCGCTGCTCGCGTGCCCTTTGCCGCCGGGATCATGAATTTTGTCGTTCTGACGGCCGCACTCTCCAGCGTGAATACGAATCTTTATCTTTCCACCCGCATGCTTTTTTCTCTCGCCCGCGAAGGATATGCTCCTGACTGGATGGCTAAAGTAAGCCGCAATGGCGTGCCGCATCGCGCGCTTCTGGCTTCAACAGCCGGAATCATCGCAGCCATTCTGCTGGCGGTGCTTGCTCCCACAAATGCATTTCTTATGCTCTACGGCACGGCGGTTGCCGGAATGCTTTTTGTGTGGCTCGTTATTCTTCGGAGCCATCTCGGTTTTCGTCGCGCGCTTCCACGGGAACGGCTGTTGCGGCTGCCGTTGCGCGTGCGCGCCCACCCGCTGTTTACCTATGCAGGCATTATTCTTCTGCTCGCCATTTCGATCACCACCTTCTTCGTGGATGGCCTGCAGTGGTCATTTCCCGCATATGGAGTTTTCCTGGCTGTGATCTCATTCTTCTATCTGCAGCGGCGCCGCAGGAGTGCTGCTGAATGACCGCAGCGTGCGCCGAACTCTACAGTTCCCTTCGCGAACGATTTGGTGGTGTGCTCCTGCGTCCCGAAGATCATGGCTATGAAGATGCCCGAAGGGTGTGGAACGGCATGACGGAGCGCCGGCCCGGTCTGATCGCCCGCTGTGCCGATGTCAATGATGTGCAGCAGGCAGTCCGAAGGGCGGCGGATTTGGGCGTCCTCACTGCCATTCGCTGCGGTGGACACAGCCTGGCGGGGTTCAGCACCTGCGATGGCGGGCTGGTAATCGACCTTTGCAATCTGCGCCACGTTAGTGTGGATCCCGCAGGCCGTCGCGCCCGGGCCGCAGGAGGCTGCCTGCTGAAATCGATTGATACAAAGACGCAGGAGGCGGGACTCGTGTTTCCCGCGGGAGTGGTGTCGCACACGGGCGCTTCCGGTTTGATCCTGGGTGGAGGAACGGGCTGGCTCACGCGGCGTTTTGGGCTGTCCTGCGACAACGTTGAAGCTTTTACGCTGGTCACCGCAGATGGTTCCTTGATGCGGGCGCATGAAAAGGAGAACGCAGATTTGTATTGGGCGCTTCGCGGCGGAGGCGGCAACTTCGGCGTTGTAACTGAGTTTGAACTCAAGTTGCATCCGCTGAGCTCGGTGGTGCTGGCCGAGGGCCTGACCCCAGAGCCGCAGGTTCGCGCGCTCCTCGAACGCTGGCGAAAGCTTATGCCCGAGGCACCTGATGATTTGAAGTGGAACATCAACTTGCGCCTGGCTCCTCACGCTCCGCACATCCCGCTCGATCTGCGCGGGCTTCCGGTAGCAAGCAGCGCTCTGGTTTGGAGTGCTGATTCGGCGTCCGCTGATCGTTACTTGCACTCCGCGCTCTCACTGTGCCGAAAGGATTCCATCAGCAGCAAGGTACTGTCCTTCCTCGATTTGCAAACCATGGCCGACGCCGATTTTCCTCACGGCCGCCGGTACTACACCAAGTCAGGGTATTTCAAGGACCTTGATGATGAGACCATCGATCGCTTGATCGTGGCGATGGAGACGATCCCTTCAGCAGAAACGCAGATCGAACTCGCCTATCTCGGCGGCGCTGCCGGTCAGGTTGCAGCGCATGAAACCGCGTTCGGCGACCGCAGCGCTCCATTTGTTCTTACCCTGTTGGCGAACTGGGCGGAAGCATCTGATGATGCGCGTCATATTGCCTGGATTCGGCAGACGTTTCAGGACCTTCGCCCCAAGATGAAGCCGGGCGTCTACGTGAACTTCATGAGTGGAGACGAGCAGGACCGCGTGCCCGAAGCCTATCGGGAACGATGGGACCGTATGGTGGCTGTCAAGTCGCACTACGACCCAAAGAACTTTTTCCGGCTCAATCAGAATGTCCGGCCTGAAGCTGCCGTCTCATCTCAGAAAAATGCAGCTATGGAGTAAAAGTCCATGGGGCGTTCAAACGTCTGCCTCTCCTCGCCAGAAAAACGCTGGGCGCGGAAACCTTCCGCGCCCTTGTGTTAAGCGAGCTACTGCTTGCCGTTGCCGCAGAGTGCTCCATCGGTCACGCTGGTCAGCAGGCCTGCGGAAGCTGTGATCTTGCGGTTGAAACAGCCGTTGGCTGTGCTGTTTGAGAAGAAGTTCTGCGTGCTCTGCTGGCCGGTGCTGCCGGTGATGTTGAAGTTTGCGTCGAACAGTAGCGTGTCACTTGGCGTTACGGTGTTCGAGATGACGCTGAACGAGTGACCGCCAACGCCATCTTGCGTCTCCGCACTGAGGAACTGCTGCCCGATGGTGGTGGTCTGTGATCCCGTGCCATCAGGATTCACGGCGAATGTGAAGCCCAGGTCCAGAGGCCATTCAAAGCGCTGCAACTGGATTCCGGCATTTCTGCCGCTGGTGCTGGTCTGGGACGAAATGGTGGTGCGCTGCTTGATGTTCTGGACAAAGGCCGTGTTCGTCACATTGAAGTCCTGAATACTGGAAAAGTTGATGTTCTGCTGGACTTCTGTCTCCACGCGTCCATGTGACGTCTGCACAAATCCGCCCACGCTAAGGTTGCGTGACGAAGTGACTGTAACAGAGCCGGTGATGCTGCCGTCAGGTGCGGTGGTTAAGTTCTCGACGACATTAGGCTGCGGGGAGCCGATGGTATTGCGAGTGACTTCTCCCGTCACCTGTTGCGCCCCGTGATCCTGAAACAGCAAGAGCGTGGCCGTGGTGGAAAATCCGTTGTTCGCATTGAACACGTTGACGGCAATCTGGTGCGGCTGGCCATTGCTGAGCACGCCGGCAAACGGCGTAAGGTTGACGCGGTAGGGCTGGAAGTTCAAGGTTTGGACGCCGGGAATCGGCCGCCACAACAGCGGGTCAATTCCTCCGGTATAAATCCAGGGATAAACCGGCGCAACACCGGCGGGCACGCCGTCAATAGTCACTTCACTCTCGCGGAACGAAGTACCACCGCAACTTTCCAACTCACCGGCGACATCATTGGGCACGCATGTGTACCAGAACTCATCGCCTGCCTGGCTTTCGGCCACAACGTCGAGAAATGCCTGCTCAACGTTTCTCGGAAGGGTGAAGGCTTTGCTCAGGCTTGAGGTGGTGCTCGATAGAAAAGCCGTTCCGCCCGTGGGATCGGAAGCCAGGGGCAGCACCACATCGGCGGTACGTCGCGCCTGTTGGTTCGAAGCTAGCGGATAAAACTGCAGGGTCGCGGTTCCGAACAATGTGCTGGTAAAAGTACTGTTCACCAGGTTGCCCAGATCGACCCGGCCGTTCTGTGCAGCCGTCAGAAGCGCGGAGTAATCGGTGAGGTCGCGTTCGATATGCCAGGAGCGGGCCTGATTTCCTGAGGGCTCAGATGTTGTTCCGAAATAGACGTTCACGCCGCCGATCCATATCTCGGCCGTGCGATCAAACTGCCGGCCTGCCTGGATAGAGAAATCTGCATTCAAAATGACCTTGGCCCACGGCCCCGGACAGTCTGCCGGGGGAATAAATGAGAAGGGCTTGGGAGAGAAATCCGCGAAAGCAAAATTGTTGAACAGGGTTACAACGCAGGGCGTGGTATTCGGCCGGGTGATGGGCGGGTCCGCCGTGGCCGTGTTTCCTGAGCCAATCACCAGACCGGGTGGTGGAATCGTTTGAGCAGAGATTGCGGTTGCCGCAAGCAGCAGGCTCCCAGAAATGAAGCAGTTTATAAGAAGATGTGCTGTATTGCCCATTAGAGCAGAGAAGACATTCATGCAGTACCTCCGTTGGTGAGGTCAGCATTCTAATGATCAGAGAAGACAAGGGTCAAACGCTCTTTACGAATTTCCCGAAACACTCGAGCGCCTGAGGAAAGTTCTCTCCGGCGGCAGCAAAGCCCAGCCGGAAGTGCTCGGGCACGTCGAAGCAGTCACCGGGCGCCAACAGGATCCCACGCTCGGCGGCAGCCTCGCAGAAGGCGCGAGCATTTTCTCCGCTCAGCAGCCAGGGGAATGCCGTCATGCCGCCTTCAGGCGCAATCCAGCCCAGCACGTCACGATGATCCGCCATAAAGTGGTCCAGGAGCTTGAGATTTCGCCTCGCGACTTCCTGCGTCTTGCCGAGCACAACATCTCTGTTGCGAATGGCGATTTCGGAAAGAATTTCTCCGGTCGTGGTATTGCAGATGGAGAAGTAGGCGCGAGCGGTCCAGTATCGCCGGAGCCGTTCAGGGTCATGCTCGATGATCCATCCTGTGCGCACGCCCGCAATGGAAAATGCCTTGGAGAGGTCGGAGATCACAGTGGCGTGGGGTAGGTGCGCCGCCGATTTCGTTGGCCGTCCGTGGTAGATGGGATGGTAAACCTCGTCAAACACCACCTGGATTCCGCGCGCGGCGGCGAAGTCGTGCAGGGCTACCGCTTCATCATCGCTGACGGTCGCGCCCGTTGGGTTGTGCGGGCTGTTGATCAGGATGAGTTTGGTTCGGGAGTCAACCAGCTTTTGAATTTCGTCAAGATCAATGCGGAAGCCGTTCTCGCGGCGCACGCGATAGTAGCGGGTTTCCAGCCCAAGAGATTTCGGGAGCGCCGAAAATGTAGTGAAGCCGGGCAGCGGTATGATCACGTTTGCGCCGGGTTCAGCGGCCTGCCACATCAGCACTAACAGCGCTTCCGATGCACCAGTCACGACCTGGACCGTTTCAACCGGAACGTTCTGCATTTGCGCGATGGCTTCGCGCAGACCGTCAGCACCGGCTGGGCGGCTATAAACAAGTTTTTGGCTCAGAAAACGATCGCGCGTATCATCATCGGCAAGGCGGAGGATGTCATTCACGGTCCAGGTGGGTCCGGTGCTCGCACCCAGGTTGAAATCAATCGAATGTTCGTACTGATCGAGCCAGACATCGAGCTGGAACGGCTTGAGCTGCATACGGAACACCTCAAGAAGTTGAGTCGCTGCTGATGATTCTGTGAGCGGTCGAAAGGATGATTTTTCTTTCAGTGATGAGTATTCAAAAAATAACGTTTCGCCGTCAGAACGGCCGTAACGGACCATAGAGACTGCATATTTGAAAAAGCCTCATCCAGTTGAACAAGCGCTTGACCGGCTCGCCTCTCTTAAAGCCGACGTGAAAGCCGCTTCCCTTTCGGCTGAGCTTAAAGCTTTTCTCACCAATCGGTCAAACCTTGTGGTTGGTCAATCAACTCCTATCAGCGAAAATCTGCGTCATCACGGAATCAGCGGTATGGTTTTTCGCACATCAGCACGCACTCACAAAAAGGCGTACAATTTTTGTCGCTTTGCCGAAGGCGTGACCGGTCTTTGCAACGAATTGTTTTAAGATGCTTCCTGCTGTCTTCTGCTCTGTTGAGGGGTGTTGAATGGCAAAAATCAATATCACGGTGAATGGGACCACGCACCAGAGTGATGTGGAGCCCCGCATGCTCCTGGTCCATTACTTGCGAGATGTGCTCGGACTTACCGGAACGCACGTGGGGTGTGAGACTTCACTTTGCGGCGCATGCACAGTGATGGTGGATGGACAGGCGGTGAAGTCCTGCACCATACTGGCGGCCCAGGCTGATGGAGCAACCGTCACTACAATTGAGGGCTTGGCCGCCAGCGGCACTCTGCATCCGGTTCAGCAGGCGTTCTGGGAGCACCACGGCCTCCAGTGCGGCTACTGCACTCCGGGGATGATCATGGCCACGGCGCAGATCCTGCAGCGTAATCCCGATCCCAGTGAAGAAGAGATTCGGCACGGGCTCGAGGGAAACATCTGCCGCTGCACCGGATACCAGCACATTGTGCAGGCGGTGCAGTGCGCAGCAAAAAAGATGAAAACCAAGAGCGTGGCTTCCGGGCGGTAAAAGCCAGACTTACCGCGGATGGACGCGGATAGACGCGGATCAATTGCAGCTCTGAGTTCAAGACGTCAAATTTGGAGCTCGAGAAATTTCGTCGAAGCGGGGTAGAGAGATGGCGGAAAAATTCGTAGGCAAGAGCCTCAAGCGTACTGAAGATCCCCGGCTCATCCAGGGATTGGCCCACTACGTTGACGATATCAAGCTGCCCAACACACTGCACGCGGCCTTTCTGCGCTCCATTCACGCGCACGCGCGTATTAAGAGCATTGATACCGCCGCAGCCCAGAAGCTGCCCGGAGTAGTCGCCGTGTACACGGGAAAAGAGATTGCCCAGAAGATTGGGCCCGTGCCATGTGGAGCGGCCATTCCGGAGATGAAGGTGCCGGATCACCGCGTTCTGGCGACCACAAAGGTTTACTGGGTAGGACACCCGGTAGCCATGGTGGTGGCTGAAGACAAATACATTGCGCGCGACGCGCTGGAGCTGATTGAAGTCGAGTATGACGAGTTGCCGGCGGTGGTGGATGAAGAGAAGGCCGCCGACCCTAAAAGCCCGGTGATCCATGAGAAATTCGGATCGAATATCGCCTATAAGCTCACCGCCGGCGAAGGCGACATTGAAGCCGCGCTGAAATCGGCAGATAAGGTGGTAAAGCAGAAGATTCTGCATCGTCGCCTGGCGCCCATTCCCATGGAATCCCGTGGCGTGCTGGCGCGCTACTATCCCGGCGAACAGGAGCTGACGCTCTGGACCTCAACGCAGATCCCGCACCTGGCCCGCACACAGGTGGCGCTGATGCTGGGCATTCCCGAAAACAAGTTGCGGTTGATTGCTCCGGAGGTGGGAGGCGGCTTTGGCTCCAAACTGAATGTCTACGCAGAAGAAGCCATGGTCGGCTATGCGTCCATGCAGACGGGCCAGCCGGTGAAATGGATTGAAGGACGCCGGGAGAACATTCAAGGCACAATTCACGGCCGCGGCCAGACCGGGTACATCGAAATCGGCTGCAAAAAAGACGGAACCATTACGGGATTCCGCTACAACGTGTTTGCCGATATGGGATCGTACTATCAACTGCTCACACCGGCGATTCCCACTCTGACCGGGCTGATGCTTTCCGGCTGCTACAACATTCCCGCCATCCAGATGAATGTGACCGCCACATTCACGAACAAAATGTCCACGGATGCATATCGAGGCGCGGGCCGTCCCGAGGCCACTTACGTAATTGAGCGCGCGGTGGACCTAGTTGCTGCCGAACTGGGAATGGACCCGATTGATGTGCGCAGGAAGAACTTCCCTGCTCCGTTCGATAACAATTCATTCAAGACGGCCACCGGACTTTTTTATGACAGCGGGAACTATCAGGCGGCGCTCGACAAGGCAATGAAGATGGCGGACTACGCCAAGCTTCGCGATGAACAGAAAAAAGCCCGCAGCGAAGGACGGCTGATTGGCGTCGGGGTATCCACCTACGTTGAGATTTGCGCCATGGGCCCGTCAGCAGCGATGCCGGCCGGAGGATGGGAATCCGCCACTGTCCGCATTGAACCCACGGGCAAGGTCACGATTCTGACGGGATCATCCCCGCACGGCCAGGGACAGGAAACGTCATTTGCGCAGATTGCCGCTGATCAACTCGGCGTAGATGTGAATGACGTGACGGTGATCCACGGTGATACCGCCGTGGTGCAGTACGGCATTGGCACCTTCGGCAGCCGCGCAACCGCTGTGGGCGGAACGGCGGTATATATGGCGCTGCAAAAGCTGAAGGAAAAAGCCGGCAAGCTGGCGGCGCACCTTATGGAATGCGAGAGTGTCTCTTTTGCGGATGGCAAGTTCTGTCCTTCCTCCGCTAAAGCCAAAGGCGCAAGCGTTCCCGAGCCGGTTGTGCCCGTGGGGCAGGCGCCCGGCGCTTCACTGCCGGAACCGCCTCACTCCGGCAAACAGGTCACGATCCAGGAGGTCGCGCTGGCAGCGCATCTAGCCAAGAACATCCCGCCTGACATGGAGCCGGGGCTCTCCGCGACATCATTCTTTGAGCCTAAGAATTTTACGTTCCCATTCGGCACGCACATCTGCGTGGTGGAAATTGATCGCGAAACCGGCGAAATTCACTTCCAGCGTTACATTGCTGTGGATGACTGCGGCAAGCAGATCAATCCCCTGCTGGTGCACGGACAGGTGCACGGAGGAATTGTGCAGTCGCTGGGACAGGCGCTGTATGAAGAGGTGGTTTATGACGACCAGGGACAACTCTCAAGCGGCACGCTGATGGACTATGCCGTCCCGCGTGCTGCGCATGTACCCTGGTTTGAACTCGACAGTACGGAGACACCCTCTCCCGTGAATCCCATGGGCGTGAAAGGTGTCGGCGAGGCGGGCAGCATTGGCGCGACACCTGCGATTGTCGCCGCGGTTGTGGACGCGCTTGCGCCGTTCGGCGTTCGCCATCTTGACATGCCAATCAAACCGGAAAATGTCTGGCGCATCATCAACCGCAAAGCGGGAGCCGCATAAGCATAAGGAGGAGACGATGATTCCAACAAGCTTTGATTACGTTGCCGCAAAAAGTCTGGACGATGCTTTGTCCCTCCTGGCCAGGCATAAGGATGATGCCAAGCTTCTGGCCGGCGGCCACAGCCTGCTTCCCGCGATGAAGCTGCGCCTGGCTCAACCCAAGGTGCTCATCGATATCAGCCGGATCAAAGACCTGAACTACATTCGCGAAGAAGACGGACAGGTGCGGATCGGCGCAATGACCACGCATTTCCAGATTGAAAGCTCCGATTTACTGCGACGCGTGTGCCCGCTCCTGCCTGAAGCGGCGAGCAATCTAGGCGACATGCAGGTACGCAACAAAGGCACCATTGGCGGCAGCGTCGCGCATGCCGATCCTGCTGCGGACTGGCCAGCGTCAGTGATTGCTTTGAATGCAGAAATGGTAGCCGTAGGCCCGAAAGGCGAGCGCGTCATCAAAAGCGACGATTTCTTTGTCGAGCTGTTTACCTCAGCACTCGAAGCAGGAGAGATTCTGCGCGAGATCCGGTTTACTCCGCCTAAAGGAAATTTCGGGCAGGCCTATCTTAAGTTCCGCCATCCGGCATCAGGCTTTGCCGTCGTCGGTATCGCGGTGAGTCTTACGGCTGAAGGTTCCAGGTGTGCAAGTTGCGGCATAGGTGTGACCGGCGTCGCGGGGAAAGCGTATCGCGCTGCCGGAGTGGAACGAGCATTAAAGGGAACAGCTCTGGACGGCAAAACGGTTTCTGCTGCAGCAGAGCATGTAGCCGACGGAATCGAACCGAACTCAGATCTATTTGCGAGCGGCGAGTATCGCAAGCATCTGGCGCAGGTGTACGCGCGCAGAGCGCTGGAAACAGCGGCTTCACGCGCGAAATAAAAACCTGATTAGCAGCGCCGCCACGCGCAATGAAACAACCTCAATAGGCATTTTCATTGCGCAAAGTCGCAGCATTACCGGAGTAAATTACCGGAGTCACTAATGACTTCTCATCTTCCATTTCTGTAAAAAAGTTTTTGTCGCAGCATTATCTTTGCTCCTTTGAGTGAGAATGTCGTTTCACAAAGGAGCCGTAGTAAGCAGATGTCCTCGCAAGAACTGTTTCACCCTATCCGCAACAAACTGGTTGTTGTCCTCGATCGAACTGCAAACGCCGCTGAGCAAGCGACGCTCGAGCATGCGCAGCAAATCAAAGCTGCTGAGCTGAATATTCGCGAACGGATTCAAAGAGTCCAACAGAATCGCGCCTAGACAACAGAGACGACCCTCGCTCACCCATGACATTGCCCGCTGTGGTATTCGCATTACTATTGTTGTCTCCAGCCTCGTCCGGGGCCCGCTCAAGCGCCACCGGAAATCTGAGCGTCTCGGCAGTTGTGACCAGCTCAGTTTCTGTGACCTTCCATGCTGATGGTACTTATTCCATGGTGGTGGCGAATGCTCCCGCAGATGCGGAGACGATTGTCACAGCATCGACTGAAGCGTGCAGGAAAAACAAGGCTTCTGCACCACACAAAATAAGCTTCAAGGGAGGCAGGCATGTCTCGAACCATTGAGGTGGCTGCACTTTCAGCTCTCGTTCTCTCCAACCCGGAAACTGCAACACTGGTAAAGAGTGTTCTTGTCGCGCACGGCTTCAATGTGGTGAATGCCAATGATGCATCCGCGGCCATGGACCTCTGCAAGCGGCAACGGTTCGATTTGGCGGTTTACGATACCGAGATCAGCGGCACCCTGGGCTTGACTGCGAAAGGCAATCACGCCTTTCTTCCGCGCGTCGCGATCGGTTTGCTTCCCGCGACGGACCGGCCAATCAGCGCTCGGCTTCACTTCCTGGTCCGCAAACCAGTAGGCACAGAGCTATTTTCGAGGACTGTCAAAGCTGCGTTTGCGCCGATCGCCGCCGACCGTCGCGCCAGCTTGCGGCAGCAAGTGGAGGTTTCGACATCAGAATGCGCCTTCTTTCATCATGGCGCGCGACGAAAGTTGGAAGGAGTTCGCGTTGTCAATCTCAGCTTGAGCGGCGCTTGCCTGCATGCGCCTGAAATGTTGCCTCAAGGGGCTTCCATTGAAGCAGTGTTCCCGCTGCCGGGAACGGATCTCCTGCTGCACGTGCTCGGGAAGGTTGTGTGGGCCCATTCTTCAGGGCGATGTGGAGTGCAGTTTTCCCCGCTTGATTCCCACAATCAACAGAACCTGGAGAATTGGCTCGATGCGGTGCTTCCCAGTTCTCCGCTGCCGGTATGAAGGCCACGGAAAGGCGAGCGACAAACCGTCTCCTTGCCATCAAGAAAGCACCTGTTGTTATCTTCCGCGTTGAATGCGAGAGGAAGAGACGTCCCAAAATGGAACTGTTCACGTTCAATTGTTCTCTGGCGTCGGCGTACGCGGTTTTTCCGTAGTATGTTGTTTACTTGCCGTTCCGTTGAGATCGGCAAAGGAGTGCAAGCCATGTCAAATTTTCAGCGTGAAGAAAACCGCGTAATTATGCGTCAGGGTGCACGTGAATTAACGCCGGATGAACTCAGCACCGTTGTGGGCGCGATCCAGACAAAAACCAAATGCACGTTTGATCCCGTGACACAGCACGTTGACGGCGACACGGGGGAGTGCTGAAGCAGGATTCCCTTTCCTCCTTCTCCCGCTTCACTCCCACCGCTGTACAGCACAAGTTTTCCGGCCTCGGCAGCGCTGCTAATTTGAACCTCTACAAGCAAAAAACTACCCGGAATTAAATTCCGGGTAGGCTTTGCGGTTTCTGTTTGACTCAGCTATTTCTTCTTGCGAGTGATGAAGCCCGTCACGAGTGAACCCATGCCAAGCAATCCAAGCAGCGGTAGCGGAGATGCGGTCTGCGGCAGTTTCTGGCCTGCAGCGGCATTGCCGTTCTGTGCAGAGGAGCTGGTCGCGTTCTGATCGCTGCTCGGGTTTTGGTTGGTCGCGGCGCTCTGATCAGGCGTGGTCGCATTCTGACCCGCGCTGCTGGCTGCGGCGTTCTGGTCAGAGGTCTGTCCTGCTGCGCTGCTGGTAGCACTCTGGTCAGGATTGCTGGCCGCGCCCGGCGTGGTTGCCGGCTGCTGGGCTGAAGTTGCGCTCTGATCAGCCGTGCTCGGGGCAGCGGTGGAGCTGGTCGCGCTCTGGTCCGTGGTGCTCGGCGTAGTAGCTGCGGCGCCGGTTGCGCTCTGGTCAGCAGAGCTCGGCGGAGTCGTGGCTGCGCCGGACGCGTTTGCATCGGTCGTGCTCGGCGGCTGAGAGCTCGGGTTTGTGGTTGCAGCGCCGGTCGCGCTTTGATCCGTGCTGGTGGAAGAGGCTGCTCCGGTCGAATTCGTATCCTGGTTTGGCGGCACTGATTTTACGCCGCCCGCGTTCGCGTCATTCGTGGTCTGCGGCTGCGCATTCTGGTCCGGAGGAGGGTTGGTGTTTACCTGGCTATTGCCGGCTGCTGCGCTTCCCTGCGTGCTCCTGGAAGGCATCTGGCTGTTGTCAGGAGGTGTGGTGGTGGAAGGAGTCGTCGTGCTGGTCGCGCTGCTCTGATCGGTAGCAGGAGGAGTCGTGGTGCTCGGTGTGCTGCTCTGGTCCGTAGCAGGAGGAGTCGTCGTGCTCGGTGTGCTGCTCTGGTCCGTAGCAGGAGGCGTCGTCGTGCTCGGTGTGCTGCTCTGATCCGTAGCAGGAGGCGTTGTGCCCGTTGCGCTGCCTGAGGCAGGAGGAGTTGTCGTGCTTTGAGTCGTGCTCTGGGTTGTCGTCGTTTGGCTGCTGGTGGTGCCCGCAGCCGCGCCGGTTGCGGCTGTTCCCATGCTGCCCGCGCCCTGCTGATTCGTGCAGGTATCTGAGATAACGTTCACGGAGCTCACTTGCAGAGAGCCGTCAGCCGCCTGCGTGCCCGAAATCTCTACCTGGTGAGCATCATCTGGTTTCAGGGTGCTGTCATCGCCGCTTACGTTCACGGTCTGGCCGTTGTCTGTGGCCAGAGTCCAATTGCCGCCAGCCTGCTTCAGGCAACCGCGCATTGTGGTCTGCTGGCCGCTGCTGCTTGAGGTTGCGCTGCTCTGCGGTTGAGTGGTGCTGCTGGGATTTTGGGTAGTCGCCGGGGATTGAGTACTCTGGTCAGGCGTCTGCTGCTGTGCTCCGCCTGTTGTTGCTGTACCACCGGCTGTTCCCTGGCTGCCAGTCTGACCGGCGCTGCCATTCGCTTGCGCGAATGCCATGCCGGAGGCTATCACCAGCGCCCATAGGAATTTCCAGTTCTTCATAGCTGTGTGCTCCTTGGATGTTTCACTGCCCGTCGGGCTCGTCGAACGGCCTCTCGCGTGTGTTCTGAATACTTGAGACCGTGTAGGGTTAGAGAGTAGTAAATAATGCTGGGTTGACTGCTCTCGCGCATTAAACCAGAGCTGAAACTGCTAATATTTGTGAAGGCAACCTTCTGCTGATCCAAGGCATGCTTGTTTCTTCCCAAAATGACGGTTCCATGGTGTCGTGCGATGATGCCCGCTGGATGCAGCTTGCGCTTGAGCAGGCGCGGCTCGCGCTACAGGCCGGCGAAGTACCCGTTGGAGCTGTGATTGTTAAAGATAAAGAGGTTGTCGGAAGCGGCTTCAATCGCAACTTGATGGAGAACGATCCTACTGCTCACGCGGAGATCGTGGCAATGCGTGAGGCGGCGGCACGCTTGGGAAACCATCGGCTTACCGGCTGCATTCTATTCTGCACGATTGAGCCTTGCGCGATGTGCGCAGGCGCCATGGTGCACGCTCGCATCTCGCGTTTAGTCTATGGGGCTGTTGATCCGAAGGCGGGCGCCGCCGGCTCAGTGCTGGAAATCACCAGCCATCCGCGCCTGAACCACCGCATTGAAGTCACTCCTGGCGTGCTTGCCCAACAGTGCTCCGAACTGCTCAAAACCTTCTTTCTGGAAAGAAGAAAAGTCTCTGAAGAACCAGCGAAATAATCACGCAATAAACAAAACAGTCAGAGTGCGGGTTGAGGGGACTCACTCCTCCGAGCGGCGCAGATAGTCTGAATCTTCTTTCTCGGGAGGGGCGACATATGCTCCACGAGTTCTCACTTCAGCAAACCACTCCTTGTAAGGGTAATCGGATGCTAAGAGGCGACTGTTCTCGGCTTCAATGTCATACTCCACGCGCCGGATCTCCGGTTGACCATCGGTCAACAGCAGATAGGACGCGCGAGGATCGCCATCGTAGGGCATTCCCACGCTTCCGCTGTTGCAGACTGTAAACCCGGAAAGTTTCTTGATAAATGGCCGATGAATGTGGCCGTACACGACCGTTTGCGCGTTCAGTGGGCGGTACACGCGTTCGAGCGCCTCTTCATCAGAGGAGTCCATGGGCGACTTCCAGAGATCTCCAGGACTGGCATGCAACAGCACGAGTTCCTGTTGCCGAATCTGCATCGGAAGCGTTTGCAGCTTTTTCAGACGGGAGTCGCCAATCAAGTTCTTTGTCGCGAGAGCACACCGCACAATTATCTGCAGCAGCGGACGCAACTTCGGCGCCTCTGCCATGAGCCGTGCAAGACCGTTTGTGTTCCACAACACCTCGTCGGTGTTCCCTACCACTCCAGGCCAACCTAACTCCGCAACGCGATCCATGACCTCAGCAGCTTGGCAGCCGCCGTAAGGCAAATCGCCTCCCTGAAGCACTATGTCAGGCGATTGCAGCCGCAAATCGGCAATCACTGCCTCAAGCGCCAGAAGATTTCCATGGATATCAGAAACAATGGCGATACGCATAAGGAATTTCAGGTTCTGGCTTGAGCAAGTTGGTTTCGCTGGATGCTGAGTGCCGATTGCTGAGTGCTTGCGTGGCGGAGAGGGAGGGATTCGAACCCCCGATACCCGTTAAGGTATGGCCGCTTTCGAGGCGGCTCGTTTCAACCACTCACGCACCTCTCCGCGCCGTGAAGTTCGTGGTCTCTGCTATTTTAGCAGGTGCAACCCACAGCACGAGACCCGTAATCGGTTTGGAGCTCAGCCCGCAAGCGGCGGCGAAACCGACTTGCGCGTTGAGCCGCTGGACAGGTGCCAAACGATGTGTGCCACAGCGAGGCAACTAAGCGGTTTGGAGGGCAGCACGCAAGCCGCGGCGAGGCCGACTTGCGCGTCGAGCCGCGTGCCACAGGAGCACACAGAACGTAGCTGGAGAAAAATCTTTAGCGGTTTGGAGCGGAGCGACAGTAAAAAACAAAAACGCCGCCGTTTCCGGCGGCGTTCTTGTAAAAATACTGCCAGTAAACCTATTTGATCGTCATCGCACCCGGGAACACGAAGTAGAACAAGAGTCCTATCAGGATCAGGTAGCCCAATACGATCAGGGTCCAGGCCATGTTGTGGCGGATCACCTCGCCCTCGCTGCGAACAAAGCGGCTGGTAGAAACGCCCACGCTGGCGGTCTGCGGAGCGATTGGCTTACCGACTTCGGCGCCGAGCGAGTTCAACGTTGGACCAAGCAGTACCGGAAGTCCCAGCAGCTTGCCGGCGACAGCCTGAATCGGTCCGAACATGGCGTTGGTTGAGGTGTTGCTGCCCGAGAGCGCCACGCCAATCCAGCCCAGGATCGGCGCAAGGATCACAAACGGCCAGCCCACCTTGGAGAAGCCAAAGGCCAGCGAGTTCGCAATCCCGGCGTAAACGAACAGGTACGCCACAGCAAAAATGAAGAAAGCAACCAGCAAGGCTCCCCACATTTGTTTGAAGGTGCGGGCAAACACTTTCTTCAGCACCTCCCCGCTGGGACGCAGGAAGAGAATAATCACGAGCCAGGACGCCAGGATGGATGTGCCACCGCTGAGCGGATTGAAATTGAAGGTGGATGCCATGGGCTTCTGCGTTACGGAAGAGATGGCGTGCTCGCTCCACTTGTGGGAAAACTTGCCTGGCAGATGCGACCATGGACCGGTCCACAGCACGACTACGACAATCAAGATGATGTAGGGCAGCCATGCGCGGAAAGCACTGCCCGTATCCTGCGTTCTGTTTTGTCCGGAAACGCTGACCGAGCGGCTCTCATCACCCATGCTCTGCGCCGCCGCTTCCGCCCTGGCCTGTTGTTCTGAAATGATCTTGCCGCCGAAAGCACGAATATTTTTAGGCTTCCAGACCTTCACAAACAGCAACAACACCCAGAACGAAACCAGCGCGCCGCTCAGGTCAGGCAAATACGGGCCGAGGTAATGCGCGACCGGCCATTGCCCGACGATATACGAAAGCGAGCCAACGATGGCCAGCGGCCACGCTTCCACCAGACCATCCCATCCACTAACCAGGTAGATGAGGACGAACGGCGGCAGAAGGGCGAGAATGGCGACCATATCGCCAATGGAGGCGGACAGCGAAAGCAACGGCAAGCCTGTCACAGCAGCCAGAGCCAGAACCGGAGAACCGAGCGCGCCGTAGGATACAGGCGCATTATTGGCAAGGGCGGCCACACGGATGGCCTCCAGATCAACGATTCCGAGTCCAACCAGAATGGGCACAACCACGGCCCAGGGGTATCCAAAGCCGACCAGGCCTTCCAGCAACGCGCCGAACGCCCACGCCAGCATCAGCGTCTGAATGCGGACATCAACCGTCGCCTGGTTGATCATCCACGTCTTGAAGCGATCAAAGTCACCTGTCAGTACAAGCGTATTGAAGATGATGAGACCCCAGAACGTTATCCAGTCGATAGTCCAGGCGCCCTGCAAACCGCCATAGAAATAGGAGCGCAAACTTCCTCCGGCCGGCGCATGCCAGCCATAAATAGCAATGAGGATGGTGATTGCTCCGGCAATAATGGTGGCCAGCCATGCTGTCATACGAAGGACAGCGAGCATGAACAACAGCGCTGCAAGTGGAACCAACGCCAGCAGGATCGTCGACCACATGCTCCCAGTGGGAGTGAGAATTTGTTGAAACATGTTCCTGAACCTCGAAAATTTTGAGTTGCTCGTTCTCCGAAGAAAGCGCGCTATCACCCGCAGGCCGGGCGTGCATACGGCAACCCGACCGTTTCAGGTGCAACCTTCAAGGCAAACGGATGCGCCGATTACTCTCCACCGTGGAGGCGATTCTGTCAAGTACAACGTTTAAAAATGTTGCCCCGGCGAAAATAGCGGCCCGAGCCGTTTTTATCCTTTCACTGCTCCCACAGTGAATCCGGCGATAAAGCGGTCCAGGAAAAGGTTATAAAGAAAGGCTATAGGAAGGCTCGCGATAAGACAGGCCGCCATCAGCGACCCCCAGTAATAAACGTCGCCGCGTATGAGGAAAATGGGAATTCCCACGCCAACCATCTGGTTTTTCTCAGGTGAAATGAACGTGAGCGCGTAAACAAACTCCTGTGTCACCAGCGTGAAGGTGAAGATTACGACCGTAAGGATGCCCGAAATCGAAATCGGCACGACCATGCGCACGAATGCACCGAATCGCGTCAGGCCGTCCACCATGGCAGCGTCTTCCAGTTCCCGGGGAATGGATTTGAAAAAACCCATCAGGAGCCAGATGGAAAATGGGACCGTAAAACTGGGATACACCACGACAAGGGACCAGATCGTATCCTGCAATCCCAGGATTGCAACCAGGCGCGAAAGGGGGATGAACAGCAGGGTGGGAGGAATCAGGTAGGTGAGAAAAATCAGGACACCCAGCCGCTGTCCCCATCGTCCCGTCAATCGCGTAAGGGCGTATGCCGCAGGAATAGAAAGCAGGAGTGTGATGGCCACAACAATCACTCCCACCAGCGCTGTATTGCCCAGCCAGCGCACGTACATCGTTTGACCAAATAAAAACTTCAGGTGGTCGAGAGTTGGTTTGGCATTGAAGATGAATGGATTGCTGTTGAGATCGTAAAGATCACTGTTCTGTTTGAAGGTGGTGATGACCATCCAATAAAACGGAAACGCCAGCAACACCGTAAAAACAATCAGGATGCACCAGTGGAGCATCTTCGCGGCGACGATCCGCGGCGTAAGTTTGGCCATTACACCACCTCCGCCCGATGTGCCACGCGCAGCATGAAGTAGGCGATCACCACCAGCAACGGCACCAGGAAGAGTGAAACGGCTGCTCCGGCCGCCAAGTCGCTTCCCAGAATTCCGGTGAAGTACGCATAGGAAGGCAGGACCTGCGTTGAGTCAAAGGGTCCGCCCGCGGTCAGGATGTAAACCACTGTCATATCGGTGAAGGTGAAAATGATTCCGAAAAGCACCGCCACGTTAATGATCGGCAACATCATCGGGATGTTCACCTGAAACAGGGTGCGCCAGAATCCGGCTCCATCAATGGCGGCCGCCTCGGGGATCTCTTTGGGAATTGCGGTCAATCCAGCCAGCAGAATCACAGTGGAAAACGGCAGCAAGCGCCAGCTATGCACCAGAATGACGGACGCCATGGCCAGATGCGGCTCTCCCAGCCACATTGGGGCGCTATATGGCTTGTACAGATGGACGGCAACGAGCACCCAATTAATGACGCTGTAGAGTGAATCCAGAATCCATTTCCAGCCGATCGCGCCTAGGGAAATCGGCGCAACCCAGGGAAGCAGAATCAGAAAGCGAAAAAATCCCCTGCCCCGGAACTTCTTCTCAAGAGCAATGGCGAGAATAGTAGACCCGACGATGACAATCACTTGCGAGAAAAAAGTGAAGATGAAGGAGTTTTCCAGCGAGGTGCGGAAACTCGGGCTCTGGATGATGCTGCGGAAATTCTCCAGGCCCACGTAGTGCATTTCCGTGCTGCCGATGCGCACGTCGCTAAAGGCGTACATGATGGCCAGGACAAAAGGAACGCCGATGATGGCGGCAAGGTACAGGACCGCGGGAGCAAACATGGCAGCACCGAGCAGCGGGCTCTGTGCCGCGCCAGCCGACTTCACCTTTGTCCATTTCGGACGGGATGGCGGCGCCGCAGCCGCAGCCGACCAGTTTTCGCCAAGTGCGGGGGATTCAGAGTTTTCGATGGGATTTACTGCCATGCCAGCGCCCTCGCCTCTACTTTTTTCTCGGTGCTGCGATCGAAGAATTTCAGCCGGCGTTCCGGTACCGCGAAGTCGTACGTTTTCCCGATTTCAAATTCGTTCCCGAAGAGCAGCCTGGAAACGGCCTTCTTGCCATCAAAACGACCACCCACCAGGAAGCCGGAGAGGATCCATTCCGCGCCAAGGTACTCAATGTTTTCCACTCTGAACTTCAGGGGCACTTTGACCGGATCCGTAATGGCTTCCGCCACGCGGAAATGTTCAGGACGGAAGCCGACGATCACGTCAGAATCTTCAATCAGGTTCATGGGCGGCGAGCCCAGAAACGTGGCTACGAATGTGTCAGCCGGGTCGTCGTAGACTTCCGTCGGCGTGCCCACCTGTCTAACGTAGCCCTTGTGCAGCACCACAATGCGATCGCCCATGGCCATGGCTTCCACCTGATCGTGAGTCACATAAATGGTGGTAGTGCCGATGCGGCGATGGAACCTTTCCAGCTCTTCGCGGGCGCTGGCCCGGAGTTTCGCATCCAGGTTGGACAGCGGCTCGTCGAGCAGGAAGACCGAGGGTTCGCGCACAATGGCGCGTGCCAGAGCGACTCGCTGGCGTTCGCCTCCGGAAAGCTCTCGCGGCTTGCGATGCAGCAAATGATTGATCCCAAGCAAGGAGGCTGCCCACTCGACTTTTTCCTTATGCGTGTGCCTGGGAACTTTCTGGGCTTTTAAAGGAAACGCTATGTTCTTGTAAACGGTCAGGTGAGGATAAAGAGCATAGCTCTGGAAGACCATGGCAATGCGGCGTTCGCGCGGCGAAAGGTCGTTCACCACGCGGCCGCCAATGAGGATTTCGCCGGCCGTGGGTGTTTCCAGGCCGGCGATCATGCGAAGGAGAGTTGTCTTCCCGGAACCCGAAGGTCCCAGGAAAACCAGGAACTCGCCTTCGTGGCCCTCGAGATTTACGTCATTTACTGCGCCTTGCTCTCCTTGTTTGAATACTTTGGTCAGGTTGCGTGTTTGAACAACAGCCATCCATCCCCCGTGTTACTTGAATCGTGCAAAGATGCGCTTGTACTCCTGCTCGGCAGCTTTGGCCGCGTTTTCCGGAGTTTCATCCCCGCGTGCGACTTTAGCAAACATGGTTGGAATGATCCAAGCGCGGAAGGCCTCATCAATCGCCGCGCTGGCATAGCCCGGATAACCGACGTTTGTTGCCCAGGTCAGCACGTCGCCCAGAACGGCATACTTATTCGGCGGCGTGGCGCGCGGGTCGTTCGCAATCTCCTGCTTCAGGTTCGGCACCGTCTTCGGGAAGCATGGGAAATTGTAGAACTGCCCAGCGACGAAGCCATCGTGGAAAGAATCAATGTAATCGACCAGGAATTGCTGTGCCCCTTCTTTATTTTCCGCGAAATTCCAGATCACGTAGCAGTCCATCACGTGCTCGGCCGCAATGCGGCGGACCGGCCCCTGCGGAGCTTTGCAAACCATGATGTGGCTGTCGGTCGGCATATGCTCGCGCTCGGTCTGTCTGGTTACTGAAATCGCGTTCGCAATGTACGACGTTTTACCGGACACCATGGCGCGGTTGTTCGCCGATGGGTCCCAGGTAAACACCTCCGGCGTCATGGTCTGCTGGAAAAGGCTCTTAACATACTTGAGCGCGTCAATCGTCTGCTTGGAGTTGATGGTTACGTTCCCCTGAATGTCCTGCTCCGCGCCGCCGAAAGACCAAAGGATTGCACGCAGCGCCATGCTGCTATCGAGTTCCTGCGAAAGCCCGACGCCTACCGGATGGCCGGTCTTGTCCTTGATCTTCTTCCCGCCATTCAGCAGGTCATCGTAAGTATTGGGGCCGTTCGGGAAGCCTGCATCCGCCCACCACTCCTTATAATAGTTCCCCGGGTCGGGAACATAGGAATCAGAGAACGCAAAATACTTTTTGGTCTTGGGATTGTAGGTGGACTTATGCGCCAGGTCGATCTTCTTGCCATGTTTCTTTTCGCATTCCTGGTACACATGAGTCATGTCGAGAACCTGCGGTTCAAAAGCCGCGGGTGGCGACAGGAACATAAAAAGATCGTGACCCTTTTTGGCTGAAACTTCGGATGCCGCGCGGGCCGGCAACTCGTTCAAGTTGATGTGGTCCACGACGACATTGGTGTTGTGCTTCTGTCCCCATTGCTTGGCAAATGTATTGTCAAACCAAGTGTCAAAAGCGGGGACAAAGTGGCTCCATTGCGCAATCCTCAACGTCTTCTGCTGCGCGGCGGCGCGTTCCGGGAACAAAAACGCGGGGCCGAGCGTGCCGGCTGCAATGCCGCTTCCGCCGGCGATCTTGATGAAATCTCTTCGCGATACACCCTTTCCCTTCTTGTCATCCTTCATTTACGTCCTCCTCAGTTCAGCATGCAAAACCGTTCTGGGTTCGTACGGCTTACTGCACCTTCTGTTCTGCTAGACGAAACGCTATCGCTCCTCACCGAACCTCTTGATGTCCTCAGGCGCGTCCTTCAACGCGACTTTCTTATTTCCCTGCACCATCACGCGGATCTGCTCAACCACATCCGGGTTGGCCAGCGTGGTCACGTCACCGGTATCCATCTGGTTGGAAATGGCTGCCAGAACACGCCGCATGATTTTACCTGAACGGGTCTTCGGCATGTCAGGAACCACGTGTATCTTGCGAGGACGTGCAATTTTTCCGATCTGGCCTTCAATGGCTTCCCTGACTTTGTCTTCAACCAGGCCGCCGGCCTGCGGGACGCCGGGCTTAAGCGAGACATAGACTTCCGGAACCCGGCCTTTGACCTCGTCCGCGACAGGAATAACTGCCGCTTCCGCAACCTCTCCGACCGTCAGACATGCCGACTCCAACTCCTTGGTGCCAAGGCGGTGTCCGGCCACGTTAATCACGTCATCCACGCGGCCGAGAATGCGGAAGTATCCGTCAGGCGCCTGCACTGCGCCGTCGCCAGCGAAGTAAGGCCAGTCGCGCCAATCCTTGCTGTCTTTATTGCGGTTGTACTTCTGGTAGTACTGGCGAACAAAGCGCTCGCGGTCTCCCCAGATTGTTTGGAAAATTCCGGGCCACGGATTGCGAATGCAAATGTTCCCTGCCTTTCCGGAGCCCGGCTTCACTTCTTTTCCTTCCTCGTCAAAAATCACGGGATAAATGCCCGGGATCGGCGGGCCTGCGCTGCCCGGCTTCATAGGATCGATCGCAGGTTTCGTGCTGCAGAGGAACCCGCCTGTCTCGGTCTGCCACCATGTGTCTACGATCACCGCTTCGCCTTTGCCCACCACTTCGTAGTACCACTTCCACACTTCCGGCTCAATTGGCTCGCCCACAGTGGTCATGTGTTTGAAGTGGTAGTCATATTTCGCGGGCTCATCAGGACCGGCTTTGCGCAGCATGCGAATGGCTGTTGGTGACGTATGAAAGATGTTGACATCCAGGCGCTTGGCCACTCGCCAGGGGCGGCCTGCATCGGGGTAGTTTGGCACGCCTTCATACAGCACGCTGGTAGCAGCGAGAGCCAGCGGCCCATAAACGATATAAGAATGACCGGTAATCCACCCGATATCGGCCATGCACCAGTAAACATCTTCAGGATGGATGTCCTGAATGAACTTGGAAGTGGCTGCGACATACGAGAGATACCCGCCGGTGCCGTGCTGGCAGCCTTTGGGCCGGCCCGTGGTGCCGCTGGTGTACATCAGAAACAGCGGCGCTTCTGACGGCATGGAAACAGGAGCAACGATCTGGCCGTGATATCTCCTCAGCAGCTCATCAACAAAAAAGTCGCGACCCTGGACCATCGGCTTGGCGGAATGATATTTCCCTGATTCGCGGCGCCATACCAGGACCTTTTCAATCTTGTGTCCTTCCTTATGAGCAACGTCCACGGCGATGTCAGCTTTTTCGCGATGATCCGTCATGTGACCGCTGCGATAGTAGCCATCAATGGTGACCAGCACTTTGCTGCCCGAGTCGGCGGCGCGCATGCCGCAAGCTTCTCCGCTGAACCCGCCGAACACAACCGAGTGAATCAGACCAAGGCGCGCGCAGGCCAGCATGGTCACCGGGAGCTCAGGGACCACCGGCATGTGGATGGTCACCCGATCGCCGGTTTTCAGCCCGCAAAAATCACGCAGCAGCGCGGCCATTTCATTTACGCGGTAATAGAGGTCCTGATAAGTAATGGCGAGCGGCGGGTCTTCCTCGCGCTCGCCCACAAAGATGAATGCTGCTTTGTTCCTGTATTTCTCCAGATGGCGGTCAATGCAGTTGTAGGCGACGTTCAGCTTCCCGCCCACAAACCATTTCCAAAACGGCGCATCGCTGGTGTCGAGCGTAGTGTGCCAGTACTGGTCCCAACTCAGCAGGTCTGCGTACTCGCGGAAACACTCAGGAAAATTCTTTTCACTGAACCGCTCGTTTACAGCGGGATCGGAAACATTGGATTGACCAATAAATTTAGCGCTCGGGTAGTAATACTGTTCTTCTCGCCAATGGACGGCAATCTGTGCTTCAGTCAGTTCTGTCTCTTGTTCGGTGGGTTTCATTAAGCGAGCGTCAGCCATGGTATTGACCTCTCGTGATTCGAACGCGAACTTGTCGAACTCGAAAAGGACCCTGAGGGGGTGAGCCGCAATAATGCGCGGGTGGTGGTTAGGCCACCCGCGCCGTTCGAAACAGATAATCGTACACCCCGGAACGCGTGTTTGGGCAAGCGCGGGGCATCAATCCCCGGCTGCGGCTTGGGGAGCGACCTCTGCCCAAATCTTAGTGTCTTTGGTTTCTCCGATCATGAACATCCCGACAAAGAACGTAATCAGGGCAACGATGATCGGGTACACCAGACCCATATAAATGGAATGGGCCTTGATCCAGGGATTCGTGCTGGTCGCTGTTGCCGCCACAATGGCGGTGGCGATCAACGGCATGAAGCCGCCAAACCAGCCATTGCCAATGTGGTACGGCAGAGACATGGAGGTGTAACGGATCTTTGCCGGGAACAACTCCACCAGGAATGCGGCAATCGGGCCATAAACCATGGTCACGTAAATCACCTGAATGGTGACCAGAAGCGTCAACATCGGTACGTTGATGGGGCTGGAGAAATGCTTCATGCCGGCGTACAGCGGATAATACGTAATCGCCGCCAGCAGGCATCCATAGCACATGATCTTCATGCGGCCAATCTTGTCACTCCAGGCGCCGAATACGAGGAAGAACGGAGTGCCGATCACGAGAGAAACTGCAACCACGGTGTAAGCCGTCTGCCATGGAACCTTGCAGATCGTCTGGAGGAAAAACAGAGCGTAGAACTGGCCGGTGTACCAGACCACAGCCTCGCCCGCGGTTGCTCCAAATAGCGCCAGGAAGATGAGCTTCCAGTTCTTTCCGCTGGTGAAGCTGTCTTTCAAAGGCGCTTTGGAACTCTTGCCCTGATCTTTGAGGCGCGCATACAAAGGCGATTCCTTGAGCTTGAGCCGGATATAGATGGAGATGATCACCAGGATGGCGGAGATGAGGAAAGGAACCCGCCAGCCCCAGCTACGAAACGTGGCATCGCCCATCCAGTGTCTGGTAACTCCTATCACCACAAGTGCCAGCAGGAATCCCACGGTTGCAGTGGTCTGGATATAACTCGTCAAATAGCCGCGTTTGTGGTCGGGCGAGTGCTCAGCAACGTAAGTGGCAGCGCCACCATATTCACCGCCCAGCGCCAATCCCTGCAGTAGGCGCAAGCCCACCAAAAGCGTGGGCGCCAGAATTCCGACGCTTTCATATGTCGGAAGCAAACCAACCAGCGTGGTGGAAAGACCCATGATGGTCAGTGTGACCAAAAACGCATACTTGCGCCCGATCAGATCTCCGACGCGGCCAAAGACGATTGCTCCGAAAGGTCTCACCAGAAACCCAGCGCCGAAAGTTGCAAAGCTCGCCAATAGCGCAGCCGTTTCGTTCCCTTTGGGGAAGAAAAGTGTGGAAAAGAATACGGCAAGGCTGCCGTATAGGTAGAAGTCATACCATTCGATCATGGTTCCAGACGAGGAAGCCCAAATCACAGTCCAGATGCTGAAATCCTTACCTGGCCCCGGCGTGGACATCGTGGTCGCATTTGTAGCCATTGTGAATCTCTCCTGGGGCGCCTTGGTTTGCGACGCCTTTTCGAATTAGTCTCTCTCCGGCTCAACCCTGCAGCAAACAAGCATTCCAGAAACCACACCTTGAATGTTGAACACTGGTCCAGGAGCGGCCTGCGAATCGGCGCCGGCCGCCGAGCCCTCTATTTGGCAACCTAGCCTAGCCAGATTGCTGGAGATGTCAAGCAGAAACGGGAAAAGACGCCGGGTAACCGTCAGAAGGCCCTTAATCTGATTTAGATAAGCCAGGATAGCGACTCACAGTGCGAGCAGCGGCCCGAAGCCTACTCTCTCTTAATCTGCTCCCGTACCGACATGAAGGGGCAATTGCACTTGTCCTTACGGCATTCGCAGGGCTATCATGCACCAGCCTGATTTCGCCGTTCTCGCTAGATGCGTAAGTGCGTTCCGATCCAGAAACTCATTTCGAGAGGAGATTGGCATGGTGAGTTCATCACTTCACATCCGTCGTTGGATCCTTTCAGTTCTGTTGATTGCGTCATTCGGCATTGTTACCGCTTCAGCGCAAAATTCCATTGTCGTCGGCGTGGTCATGCCCACCACGGGGCGGGAAGCCAAACCAGGGCTCTATCAGAAAGAAGGGATTGAGCTCGCCATCAAGCAAATCAACGCAAAGGGTGGAATCACTGTTAAAGGCAAAAAGCTCCAGGTGAAAGAAGTCTTTTATGATGACGGTTCTGATTCGGCAAAGTCCGCCTCCCTTTGCGAGCGCGTCATGAGCTCCGACAAGGCAACAGCAGTGCTTGGCGGATACTCCACCGCTCTGGGCGAAGCGGAATCCGTGATGCCCGATCGCTACAAGATTCCGTGGATCACTCCCGGCGCGGCCGCTACCAGCATCTTCAGCCGCGGCTATAAATACACCTTCGGCGCATTAAGCCCCATTTTGCTCCTGGGCGAAACGACGGCCGAATTTCTTGGCAGCATGGTGGACCAGGGCAAACTCAAAAAGGGTCTCAAAATCGCTCTTGTCGTCGAGAACACGGACCATGGTGCTGACTACGTCAACGGCATCCAGGGCTGGATCAGCAAACATCCCGGTTACTTCACGGTTGTGTTGAACGAAAAGTTTGAACTCGGCGGCACCGACTTCTCCGGACTGCTGCAGAAGGTGAAAACGGCACACGCGGACATTTTTCTTTCCGACGCCCACCTGCAGGATTACATCACCATGCAGCGGCAGTATCTTCAGGCCGGACTCCACCATCAGGTTGTGAGCTATGGCGCACGCGGTCCTGAATCCGACGCCCGTAAAGCTCTTGGCGCTGGAACGGACTACATCCTCGCCGCGCTCTGGTGGTCAGACAAGCTCCCCTATCCGCAGGCGAAAAAGTTCGTAGACGAATACAAGGCCGAATATGGCCGGCCTCCCGACTCATGGTATGCCGCCATCGCTTATGACGCGATGCGAATCCTGGCGCAGGCAATCGAGGCAGCCGGGTCAACGGACGGAACCGCCATTCGCAATGCTCTTGCCAAGGCGCAACTGAAAAACTCTCTTGTGCCCGGTCAGGTCCTTAAGTTCGGCTCCAATGGCCAGACTGATTATCCGTTTCTGGTGACGCAAAACAAACCCGGCGACAAGGTGGACATCGTTTATCCGAAGGATGCTGCCACTGGGTCACCGATTGTGCCCAGACCGTAAGTACGTTCGGCCGGGTCTATGACTGCTAGCGATTATCTTGACCTGATCATCAAATCGCTTCTGCTCGCGGGCATCTACGCAGCTATGGCTGTGGGGATGACGGTGATCTATGGCGTGATGAAGATCGTCAATCTTGCTCACGCCGGCTTTCTCATGCTGGGCGCGTACTTCGCCTATGAAGTGTTTAACCGCTTTCACCTGGATCCCATTCTGGGGGCGGTACTCGCCCTGCCCGCGTTCTTCCTGTTCGGTGTTGCTATCCATTGGCTGCTGGTGCGATGGCTGCCCCATTCCAGCACACCAACTCTTTCGTCGCTGCTGCTTACGTTTGGTCTCTGGCTGGTACTCCAGAATGTTGCCTATAAGTGGTATGGCAACGAAGATTACTCCATCAGTACCCCGCGAACATTCAGTTCAATACAGTTCGGCCAGATTTCCGTCGCCACCGTCAGCCTGATCGTCTTCGCTGCAGCAGTGGTTTCGCTCATCGTGCTTCAAATCATTTTCAATTGGAGCTGGTTCGGGCGCTCGATGCGCTCTCTGATCCAGAACCCTTATGCTGCCCAGATCGTTGGAGTTGATGATCAGAAGACTGCCCGTTTAACCTTTGGGCTCGGCACCGCCTTCGCAGGCTTTGCCGGCGCATTGCTCGCCATGCTTTATTCCTTCAACCCTGATTTTGGCCGCCCATTTCTGTTGAGGTCTTTTGTAATCATCGTTCTCGGCGGCCTTGAGTCCGTATCCGGCGTAGCCGTGGGCGCGCTGGTGCTCGCGCTGGTTGAAACCTTCAGCGTGCAGGTCTTGCCAGCCAGCTATCAGCAGGCGATTGCTTTCGCGCTGCTGGTGGTGGTGCTTGTCGTGATGCCGAAAGGGATTGCGGGCTTGTGGCAACGGAAACTGAAGGTGAGCTAGATGGCCCCGTCTGGCGCACGCCGCTTCGGCTTCCTTCTCCCTTGGGCTTTATTTCTTGGATTGTTATTGCTTCCGCTCGGTGACCCCAGCGCCAACACCGTTCGTCTGCTGTTTACCACCGCTGTGTGGATCGTTTCTGGGATCGGTTGGAACCTTGTAGGCGGCCTCACCGGGCAGGTTTCTTTCGGATTCGCGGTGTTTTATGGCCTGGGGGCGTACGTGACCGCGCTTATGATCAATGCCGGCCGGAGCCCTTACTTCGCCTTCCTCGGAGGCATCGCGATTGCCGTGCTTGCCTCGTTTCTGGTCGGCATGCCCACGTTCCGGCTCAGAGGACCTTACTTTGCCATCGCCACCATCGGCGTCGGCGAGGCCACTCGCGTGATCATGAATAATCTGGATATCACGGGCGGAGCCAGCGGTTATCGTGTTGTTGAAAAACGGGCGTTCAATCAGATTGAACACTACTACTGCGCCATTGTGCTGATGGCCATCGCTCTGGTTGTCTCTTCGCTCATCGTGCGCAGCAAGTTCGGGCTCGCGCTACGGGCCATTAAGCAGGATGAGGACGCAGCCGCAGCACTTGGGGTAAATCCGTTCCTCTCCAAGCTCTGGATTCACGCGGTAGGGGCCGCGCTCACCGGAGTAGCAGGCGGCCTTTATGCCCGCTATCACGCATTCATTTATCCGGGCGACGTATTTGCCTTTCAAACCAGCATCTATATCCTGCTGATACCGGTTATCGGCGGCATTGGTACGGTCTGGGGCCCGGTGCTGGGCGGCATTATTTTTGGAGTCGTGGAAGAGGAGCTTGTGGTCAAATTTCCCAATTTCCACCTTCTCTTGTACGGCTCCATATTGATCCTTATTGTTTTGCTGGAGCCTGACGGCCTTCTTGGACTGCTGCACCGGCTGCGCCGGCTCTTCAGGAGAAAACGTGACGATTCTGGAGGTACAGAGCCTGACCAAGTACTTTGGGGGCGTAGCCGCCTTGAAGGACGTGAGCTTTGATGTTCCGGTAAAGCAGATTTGCGGTTTTATTGGACCCAACGGCGCTGGCAAGACCACCCTGTTCAGCGTAATCACGGGAGCTCATAAACCAAGTAGCGGCAAAGTCACGCTGCGCGGCCAGGACATAACGGGGATAGCTTCCGCCGCGCTTGTGAAAAAAGGTGTGACCCGCACCCACCAGGTCGTGCGTCCATTTCGATCAATGACCGTACTGGAAAACGTGCAACTCGCCGTTCATTATGGGCGGCGCGCGGTGAATCGCTCGGCTGCTGCACGAGAGCACGCGATGGAAACCTTGAAGATGGTAGGCCTGGAGCGGAGGGCAAACCGGCTGGCATCAGAACTACCCCTGGGTGATCAGAAGCGGTTGGAAGTGGCGCGCGCTCTCGCTACCCTCCCTGAACTGATCCTGCTGGACGAGATCTGTGGAGGTTTAAACGCGTCCGAAACACGAGTCATGCTCGATCTGATTTGCCGTATTCGCGAACAGGGCACCACGATTATGTACGTTGAACATGACATGAAGGCCATCATGTCAGTCTGTGATCGCATTACGGTTCTCAATTTCGGCCAGAAGCTAGCTGAGGGCAAACCACAAGAGATCCAGAATAACGAGGCCGTAATTGAAGCATATCTCGGAAAACCAACCATCGGGGGTGCTCCGCGTGCCTGATTCTGGGGAGGAACAACTCCTTGTAGTCGACAAGCTGGAAGTCCGCTACGGAGCAGTTCAGGTACTCTGGGGCATTTCTTTTTCAATCGCGAAGGGAAAGGTTACCTGCATCATTGGTTCTAACGGAGCCGGCAAAACCACGACTCTAAATGCCATTGCAGGGGTTGTTCCCGCGAAAAGCGGGCGCATTCTTCTTGCCGGCAAAGACATTACTTCTCTTCCTGCGCGCGACAGAGTGCAAAACCACATCTGTCTCGTTCCGGAAGGTCGTCAGCTCTGGCCCGGCATGTCAGTAGAAGAGAACCTGTTGATGGGCTGCTTTTTGCCTGCATTCCGTTCGCGAGCCAAACCGGGCCTTGCGCGAATCTATGATCTCTTTCCCCGGCTCAAGGAGAGGCGTCGGCAATTAGCTGGGACGCTTTCTGGCGGCGAGCAGCAGATGTGCGCCGTCGGACGCGGGCTTATGTCCGAACCGCAAATCCTGATGCTCGACGAACCCACTCTCGGCCTTGCTCCCAAACTCGTAGATGACATCTTCAAGCTGGTCGGCAACATCGCGGCCCAGGGCGTAACCATTCTGCTGGTCGGAGAAAACGTGAATTACGCTTTGCAGGTGTCGCATTATGGCTATGTGATGGAAACCGGCCACATCACCCTTGAAGGCCCCAGCGCGATGCTCTTCAATAATGACCACGTGCGCAAAGCGTATCTGGGAGCATCGACTGAACCTGACCAGTTAGATCACTTGCCACGACAGTCAGTTCCGGGAGCATCGCAGTAGCCGGCTTACACCAGGCCCAAACAAGCGCAACCAGCTGTAATTTACAGCAATACGGCCGACAACGTTCCACGTGAAAAATGAAAAGGCCCAGCATTGCCCCGGGCCTTATATTCGATCCTGAACAAAGCTCTTGACTGCGTTAACCCATTCTTCCTTACATGAACATATCGCTTAGATCGTTGCTCTGACTATTTCGGGTGTTTAAAGGCGATAACCCAAAGGTCTCCTGGATGAACCGAAGGATTGAGACATCATCCATCTGAACGTGGGAGATGAAGTTTTTCTTCGCGAATGGCGAAATCACCAGCATGGGAACGCGCGGGCCGAATCCCTGGCCCGGGTCTATCTGAGGAGGCGGGACATGGTCATACCATCCGCCGCTCGAGTCCCAGATAACGACAATAGCCGCTTTCTGATACACGGGCGACGCCTGAATTTCCTTGATGAAGCCGTCGAGCCATGTCACGCCGGCAGTCAGCGGCACACCGACGTTCGGATGCATGCTGTGTACCGGATTCGGCTGTACAAATGCAACGGAAGGAAAACTGCCGGAAGTCAGGTCAGTTTGGAAAGAGCTGAGGTCGCGCATGTTTGGCCCTGGCGTCGCCTCCATAAAAAACTGGAACGGGTTCTCCTGTGGCACATACTTGCCACATTGTCCGAGTTGTTCGTGGTACCAGGCCCAACTCAGCCCCTTGGCCGATAGCTCGTTTCCCACGTGCTGAAAAGTATAAGGAGCGGACGTGGTCTGCGGGCTGGTGCAAGGGCCATTGATGGGATTGATCGTGAACGGGAAGTTATTATCATCGGCGGCAATCAGATAAAGCTGATTGCTGGGAGCATCCCCCATCACCGAGGGAAAGAAGTGGTCTGCGAGCGCAAATTGCTGCGCCCAACTCCACAAAACATCGACTCCGGGAGTGGTGTTGTCATAGTGCCCCATGGCAACGTCGCCGTTGAAAAAGGCATATTTGTCCATGGCGCCGTTGTCCCACACCTTCAGCAGGTCTTGCCGAACGTGAGGCATGTCCGCTACGGCAATATCTGTGAGGAGCGTCGGTGTGACTGTCTTACCTTTTGCATCAACCTGCGAAAATCCCGGTATTCCGGGCCTGATCCCTTCCGCCCCGGGGAATGTCCCGAAGAGGTTGTCAAAGGACCGGTTCTGCATCACCACGACAATGATATTGCTGATCGTTGCACCCGAAGGGGTGGGGGATGGGGTGGGGCCGGGGCTCATTTTTACCCCGCCACAACCGACTATGGCCAGCAAAGCAATGCTGAAAAAAAAGCCAATGGTTCGTGTCACTATTAACACCTCAGAGTATTGGAAACGAGCTTTTTGAGAGCAGTTGGCTTGCACTTAACAGGTTTTTAATGAAAGACTCTGCTGAACTTTGGAGTTAAGGTACTCTGCAGGCCGGTCTTATGTCACAAAGTCATCACACCTTTATTTCATTACGAGATGCGCTGCTGTCGTTTGCTCCTTTGGAGCTCAGGCGCAAAATCCGGCCTTACTCGCCTCCGACGGTGCTGCGATCCGCAACGTGGCTGGGGGTTGTGCAGTTTGGCATCGCCAGCTTCGCGCTACTGGCGCGCTATCGCAGCTTCTTTATGGTTCGGGCGCAGCAATGGGCTTCCCCAATGCGCGGCACTGCGGAATGGGTTCAGTCAGGGACGGCAGTTATCATCACACTAGAATTTTTCTTGTATCCGCTCTCGTTGCTGCTGGCGTATTTGGCGATTGAGGGCTTCATCCGTTTTGCCGCCGGCATGATCACTTCTGAGGTGGTGCCGAGCCTGCCTGTTACCCTCGGTTACAAAATTATGGCGCGTATGCAAAGGAGCAACCAAATGGCACGCCTGCGTTCCCTTCCCCCGGATCAGTTTCAGGCGTTGGCGGCGGAAAAGATCCAAATCGCTTCCGCGCAACCAAAACCGGGCTGGACTGCGATGGTTACCATTGCTATTGGCGAGCGTTGGTACGAACTTGAGTCTGAACGATCTGGTGCGGCTCCTTTTTCATGGGTCTATGTGCTCCGCCCCGCGCCCGCGGCAAAGATTCTTCGCCGTCTGGAGCACTACGATCCACCAGACGAGTAATACGGCTGAAATCCGGTGCGCAAAAATCGCACCGCGGCTGTGGAAAACTTCCTCTGATTTCATCTCCCCCTCACTCCAGCAAACCCGGTACAATCCAGAGCTGGTTTAATCACATGGCAACCGAAATTGTTACCGTGGAAACCCCCGTGATTCGCGCTGCTGGCGGAATCATTCAGCGTGCGACACCACATGGCGATGAGGTCTTAATCGTCTTTCGCAAACGTCATCAGGATTGGGCATTGCCCAAAGGCGAAGTGCAGGACGGCGAATCCTTTCAGGAGGCCGCGCTTCGTGAAGTTGAGCAGGAGACCGGCTGCACCTGCGAGTTGGGTAATTATCTGGGAACCATCAGTTACGCCGATCATGGAACGCCGACAGTGGTGATGTTCTGGAAGATGAATGTGGTCCGGGAAAGCGCCGCGTCAGAGACGCAGCAGATCGACCAGGCGGTGTGGATTGATGTCCCGTCTGCCATCCAGAAACTTAGCCAGACACAGGAAAAAGCACTGCTCTCACGCATGGCCAATAGCGGGCGAGCGGCGACAACAGCGCCGCAGCCTGTACCAGTTTCGACCTCCAACCCGCAACGCAAAAAAGGTTCGATTGAGGATGAACGTGTCCATGCCCGCGTATTGCGTGAATCGGAAGCGTTTCGCGTTGAACTTGCTTTTCTGGAAAGACGCAGTGGTCAAACAGACCGGTCCTGGTCCGCGGCTGCTCACGATCAACTGGACAACGTGGCCAAGTGCCTCGACAGCAATGACATCGAAGGCGCGCTTTTTTGCCTCCATGCAGCCCGGCGCTTTGCCGTGTATGGGTTAAATAAAGCCGAACTCATGACGCGGGCCCATATTCTGCGTGAGGAAACACAAAAGATCATCTCCTGGAGAGGAGATGCCATTGACGCTCTGCTGGCCGGCAATGATGAAGAGCTCTCTGCGGACCAGCTCGCTGATGCCATGAAGCTGCGCGACGAGGAATCGACCAATCAGTACTATCGCAACCGGCTCGCAGGGGATTACCTGCGAATCCTGCTCACGATCTGCGCACTGGCTGTGCTGGCTGCTGTACCTTTCATGCTGCTCTCAGGAGCCCTGCGCATGCTCGGCCCTGTGCTGTTGTTCGGCTTGCTTGGGTCGGCATTCTCAGCCTCGCAGTTGTTGATGAAAGGAAAAACTGATTCAATTATCCCGAACGTGTTTGTGATGGTTACGCCAGTTCTGTTTGGCGCCGTGGCCGGGCTGGCCGGCTTTGGCATACATGAATATCTGGCAGGATTATTCAATTTCACTCGTCCTCATTGGGGCGCTCTTTTGGGCATGGCTTTCCTGTTTGGAATGCTTTGCCAGCGGCTACTGGCGCGGATGGCTGTACCCAACCGCAGAAGAAAAGCGCATTGAGCTGAAGTACTTGCTTTGAGGTTGCAACCGTTCGAAAAGCAATTGCCATTGCTTGCGCAACATCTTTAAGATTGCCTCTCGCTAAGAAGCGCATTTTCTCTTGAGCTCACACGCTACTCAATCCAAAACGTACAAGCCGTTGGCTCGCAGTCTTGGACTGTTTGACGCCACCATGCTGGTCATGGGCGGCACCGTGGGAGCGGGCATATTTATCAATCCGTATGTTGTTGCCCAGAGAGTGCACACTCCAGCATTGGTCCTGGGCGCATGGATGCTGGGTGGAATCGTGGCTCTGATTGGCGGCTTCATCTGGGCCGAATTGGCGGACCGAATGCCGAAGGTCGGAGGCCAGTATGCCTACCTCCGCGATGTTTATCATCCGCTCGTCGCTTTCCTCTACGGCTGGGTCTTGCTACTAATAATTCAAACCGGCGGTATGGCTGCCGTCACAGTCACGTTCTCCCGATATTTTCTGGAATTGACGGGCCTTCGCACCAGCGACTGGCAAGTTGCAGTGCTCACCTTGCTCGTTCTCACAATCATCAACTGCCTGGGCGTCCGTGCCGGCGGAACGGTGCAGAGTGCGCTGATGGTCACCAAGATCTTCGCTATCGGCCTGCTGGTTTTTGCGGGAGGATTCCTGATTCGCGGCGCGCATATCCTGTGGACACCGCTGGTTAACCAGCGCGTCTCGGGCGCTCTGGTGTCTGACTTCGGTGGTGCGATGATTCCTGTTCTTTTTGCCTACGGAGGCTGGCAGACAGCGTGCTTCGTAGCTACTGAGCTGAAGAACCCGCGCCGCGATTTGCCCCGTGCGCTCGTACTTGGAGTTATTGGCGTGGCCCTTCTTTATAGTTCCGTAAATTTTGTTTGTGTACGGGCGCTTGGTGTTCAGGCGCTGGCGAACACCACTGCCCCTGCTTCGGCGGTTATGCGTCTGGCCATGGGCTCCAGGGGTGCGATGCTGATTGCTCTGGGAATCGCTATCTCAACTCTCGGTTTCCTGAGCCAGAGTGTTCTCACAGCGCCGCGCGTTTACTTTGCCATGGCTGAAGATGGTGTTTTCTTCCGGCAACTCGCCTGGATCCATCCCGCCACTCGCGTGCCTGTAGTAGCAATAACGCTGCAGAGCATCTGGACGGTGGTAATCCTGCTTTCCGGCCGCTACGACCAGATCCTGAATTACGTCACATCCATGGACTTCATCTTTTTTGCCGCGACGGCAAGCTGCCTGTTCATGCTTCGCCGCAAACAGAGTGATGAGGCGGGTGGCTTCCGCGTTCCCGGGCATCCGTGGACGACCGGATTCTTTTGCCTCTGCAGCGCTGGAGTGGTGGGAAACGCCATTTATCGCTATCCCGCGAACACCCTGATCGGAATCGCCATTCTCGCAACCGGCGTGCCCGTGTATTACATTTGGAAGTGGACGAAAAAATGACAACACCTCGCGCCGATGCCGGCTCGCCCTATATGCACTGGGCAAAGCTTAACTCGACCGCAAAGTTCAACCTGGCCACCAGCGGAATGGCCAATCTCTCCTTATCAGAGCTGGGCGTCACGTTGGAGGAGTTGCAAATCAATGGGCCGACTATCTACGGCTACGACCCATTGATCAAGGCGCTGGCTGCGCGCTACCGCGTACCGCGGGAATCCGTGGTCAGCGCTATGGGCACGTCCTTCGCAAACTACCTGGCGCTGGCCGGTGCTACCGAACCGGGTGAGGAAGTGCTGATTGAACAGCCCACCTATGACCCTATTCTGGGCGCAGCGCGCTATCTGGGGCTTGAAATCCGGAGATTCAAGCGCAATGCTGATCATGATTTTGCCCTCGATCTGGAAGAAGTTGAACGCAATCTGTCAGCGCGGACTCGGGTAATCGTGCTCTGCAACTTGCATAATCCAAGCGGAGTGTTATCGCCGGATTCATGGTTAAGAGAGTTGGGCCTGCTGGCGAGGAGCCGCAATGCATACGTGCTTGTGGATGAGGTGTATCGGGAGATGTTGTTCAGCGCCGAACCACAGACGGCCTTCCATCTTGATCCTTCAACCTTTATCATCACCAGCAGCCTGACGAAGGCGTACGGCCTCAGTGGTCTCCGTTGTGGCTGGATATTCGCGCCGCCCGACCTCGCCGCACGGATGTGGCGCATTCATGACGTGCACGCGGCCACATACCCTTTCATTGCCGAATATCTCAGCGTAATCGCGCTTGAGAAATTGCCACAGATCTCCGCACGCATGAAGTCGATGCTTGATGAAAACCGGGCGCTGCTGCGCGACTTAATTGAGAAACGTGGCGATCTCGATTGTTCCTGGCCGGACTACGGAACAATCGTCTTTCCGCGGCTCAAGCGAGGAAAGATAGCTGACTTGTGCCGGCTCTTGCGCAATGAATTTGAACTCAGCATTGTTCCCGGCGAATTCTTTGACATGCCTGATCGCTTCAGGATTGGCGTAGGCGCTCCAACCTCAGAGGTACGCGCAGCCCTGGAGCAGCTCCAGCATGGGCTCGATCGCTACAGCGCTACTCTGGCTGTTGGTGCGTAAGCTCAATCTTTTTCCGCCGCAAACTTCCCCGCGCCATGGCAGGCAATATAGAGGAACGCGAAGCAAAACAGCACTGCGCTTTCACCGCCATTCTGAATGGGCAGAAATCCTCTGGGCTGGTGCTGCATGAAATAGGCGAAGGCCATCTCTCCGCAGGCGAGGAATGCCGCAAAGCGCGTCAGCAGTCCGAGGATCACCAGGATGCCGCCGGCAAATTCAATGATGCTGGCTGCCAGCAACAGTGGATTATGGTACTGCGTGTGTCCGCCGAAGGCGCCAAAGAGCTTTTGCGCGCCATGGCACAGGAAGAGAAATCCAATCACAATGCGAAAGACTGCATAAGCTGCCGGTTCCAGTCCGCCGAGAAATTTCATTCGTATTTTGTCCCCTGTTCTGACAGTGCTGATCGATGCCGAGTCTAATAGCCAGGGCGTCAGATGTCGAGTAACTGCGAGGACACGTGCAGAAAAGGAATGTGGCGCAGCGCCATCGTCTGTTCGATTGCCGGCTTTAGCATGGCATAGGGCTAGGGGGTGTCATGAAAATTGCTAATCAGAAGGGCAGCCCGCCGCCAGGAGCGGAGCGGCGGGCCATTTTGCGTGACGAGGCTTAGTTTAGAAGGTGATCTTTCCACCAACAACGATCCTGCGGCTTGCTTCAGTGGGACTCCCCTGAAGGCCAATGACGCCAGGCACATTGTCGCTTGCCTTGACATTGCCGAATCCGGTCGGGCTGAAACCATTCGAGTTGCCGAACAGTCCAGCGTCTTCAAGGAACGGATCGACGCTGGCAAAGTTGGGATGGTTGAATACGTTCAGCAGCGACGCGTGGAATTCAAAGCCGGCGCGTTCGCTCAACTTAAATCGCTTGAAGAGCGAAAAATTGGCCGTGTTTGTGATTGCGTCCTGCACCGGGTTTCGTGGTGTGTTGCCAAACGGAGTTCCGAACACTGACTGCGCAGTGCTGGCGTTCAGGATGAAACGCACTTGATTGTTCGTGACTGTTTGGATATTGCACGTTGGAGTTGGGTTCGTGAGCGCTAAGCAACTCTGGCCGAGAGAGGTCATGCTGACCAATGTGGCTGGCGCCAAACCCGTCATCGAACCGCAGACCGGATCGGCCGGGTCTCCAAGGGTCCCAGATCCGAATAGGTTGCAGACATCCTGCGCAAAACCACCCACGCTAATGGAGGGCGCGCTGAGGTTGCCCAGGAACGGGCGCGCTGAATCGGCCCCGATAAAATTGTTGATGTAACCGTTATCGTAATAGTCGCCGGCTGCAGTTGCCGCTGCAATTTCGCTGAACTGAGCTGGCGTGTAGCGTTGTCCCGAGGAAATCAGGTAGTTCCCGGAAAACCCCCACCCTCCGAGCAGATGCCCGATAACTCCGCGCTGCTCCTTGAAGAATGGAACTTCTTCAGTGAACAGCAGGTTCCATGTATGTGGGAAATCCAGCCCTGAGAAAGAATATTCTCCCGGGAAGTTGATTTGGTTACCAGGATTCTGCGCAGAAAACAGCGTATTGCCTGCGAGGCCCGTGCTGAAAATTTCGCTTACGTTGTCAAGCGTTTTGCTGAAGGTGTAACCAGTTCTGATGGTCAACTGCTTGAACAGGTTGTTGGCACGGAACTCGAGCTGAACCGCGTTGTAATTGGAAAATCCGCTGTTGGCGCGCAGCCGCACCACCCCTTGGCCGCAAAATGCGCGTCCGAAGTCCGGGCTGTCCGGGCCAGGCGGAACCCCCGGCGCGGGCGATATCTGTGGAGCAGTACAGGGAGTCAATCCGGGCTGCACCAGATTGGGGAAATCACGAGCAAGATCAGCAATGAACGGATTACCATCCAGAGTTTGGAAGAGATTATAAGCGTGATTGCCCACATACCTCGCCTCAACCGCGGAATTGTTCGTAATCTGGCGTTCAATTCCCAGGCTCCAGGAGTGCACCTTGTCGGGCCCGAAGTTGGGAGTGATTTGTGTTTGCGCCTGAGTGCGTGGATCAAGCACACCCGGTGTAAGCGCCGGAGCTAGCAAGGTACGCACATTGGGACCAATGGGAACCGCCGGCAACCCAAACTGCGCCGTGGGCAACGGAGCTCCCCCGTTTGCAAAAGCCTGCAGAAAAACCTCAGGCGCTGACGTGGCCATGTTCAGATAGATGTTGTAGAACGGCGGATCATAGAGATACCGGTAACCGCCGCGAATCACGGTCTTCCCGTTGCCAGTTAGCATGCCTCCGCCTTGCGGCGCCCAGGCAAAGCCAAAGCTTGGCCCAACACTGTTTGTGGGAGCGGGAATTCTGGGGAACGTCCGTACCGAAAGGGGCAAAGATGGGTCCCAGAATGCCGTCGCCGGATTGCTCTCACGCGCCGTGGTTATGTCATTGAACAAATTGGCCGGCTGGCCATAATAGGTCCACGTGACACCCAGGTTCAGGGTTAAGTCTCTGGCTGCCTTCCAGTCGTCACCCAAGTAGAGGAACGTGTCGTGCTCGCGGAAATCAAGCGAGGAAGGGCCATTAGCAATGCGTATGCGATTGGGCTGGTTGGCCGCAAAAGCGGTCCAATCATCAAAGCGGAACTGGCCGTTGATGTTGGGCAGGAAAATGTTAGGTGATCTCTGGTACGTGTAATTCACGCCGGCTTTCAGCTGGTGTTTGCCGAGGACATAGTTCCAGTTGTCCTGAGCTTGCCATGTATTCACAATGCGCTGCTGTGGGAGGTTGGTGGCCGGGCCAAAACCAAGCAGGCTCGGATCATTAAACGTAATGTTTGCCAGCGACTGTTGCAGTTGATCAGCGGTGGCTTCCGGAGCGCCAATGCTGTTTCCGCCGAATTCCACATTCAGCCTGCTGAAGCCCACGCGCGCTTCATTCACCATGCGCGAGGTGAAATTGTGCGTCCAACTCGCCAGAGCCGCCTGGCTCAGCGCTGGCTCATTGAACACGTATCCCGCAGCGCCGTTGTCATTCAGATTGAAGAATGTCGTGCGGTTGTAGAGATAGCGTCCGGTGAGTGTGTCGCTGCCGATCTGGTAGTCGGTGCGCGTGATGAAATCGTACGTGTGAACGGGAGTGGAGATCACACGGGTTACACCGCCCATCTCCACCGGCCCGCAACCAGTAACGTCCACCGGAGCCACGTCTATCGGCACCGGATTTCCTCCTGAGATTCCATAAGGCCCGAATTTGCTCAGCGCGGCGATACTGGCGCTGCCGGGGAAACAAGCGGAGAGCTGCGCGATACCCGTGGGCGTCGGCGTAGTGTTCGTACTGGAAAAGGGTTGGGTGGTGGAAATGATTTCGTTGTTAAAGCCGCCAAAGACGAATCCTTTGTTCTTAACGAGCGGTCCGCCGATGGTGAACCCGCTGAACTCATCGTTCATCCGCGGAGGATGGCGAAGCGGGTTGCCCGCTGCATCCGTGGCAAAGTTCTTCTGGAAGTTGCTCATGGAATTGAACACAGAATTGTTCTCATTTCCATAGACGCTGCCGTGCCATTCGTTTCCTCCACTTTTGGTGATGATGTTCACCACTGAGCCCGCATTCCTCCCGTATTCAGGACCAAACTGGTTGGTGATGAGCACATACTGCCCAACAAATTCGGTGTCGGAGACGAACAAGCCCGGACCAGCCACGCTGTTGTCGTTGTTGTTCTGGCCGTCAATCTGCTGATCATTGTTGCGTCCGCGCAGCCCGTTGACAGAAAATCCCTGGCCGCCGTTGAAGTTTGAGAAGCCATTGTCGCGCGCCGAACTGACGCCCGGAACAAACAAGGCCAGGTTGTCCAGCCCCTGGTTCTCCTGCACGCCGGCCGCTGTGGTGAGGGTTGTGCCGGCGAACGTGTTGGTCACCTGCGACTGCGTCGATTCAATCAACGGCGCTTCGGCCGTCACCTCCACTGTCGTGCTCGCTTCGCCGACCTGCAGCTTGATTGCGCCCAGACCACTGTCGCGTCCGGCGACCACCGCGACGTTCTGAACCGCATTTGTTTTAAATCCTTGTGCTGAGATTTCGACCTTATATTCGCCGGCCGGAATCAGGTTAAATCGGAACAGACCTGAGCTGTCACTCGTTGTATTGAACACAGCTCCTGTAGCAAGATTTGTGGCTTTCACAGTTGCTCCGGCCAGCACGGCTCCTTGCGGGTCCGCTGCTGTCCCGGATATCGAGCCTTTAAGCACCTGCGCCAAACCTGGTATGGCAACTGCCATTAGAAACAGGATGGCAAGTACGACACTTGAGTAGCGTAGTCTTGAAACCATCGGAAACTCCCTCGGTCACTGGTATGCAGGCGATCAATTCGAGCCCGTTCGACCGCCTGCATACACTTGCATTACCCATATGCACGTGGCAGGCCAGCAGTTTCAGAGGGAGTGCCAGAGGGATCGTCAACGGGGACTTCCAAATGTTCAATGGACAAAGTTGTGCGATTCCGTTTGGCATAACCAGCTCTCACCCAAGATGAACATTGCATGTTGAGCAACTGTAAAAACCTCACCGCCAGCGTCGAGGTGAGGCACATGTCGCTTATAGACGCAAGCTATGGATATCGCCAGCGCTATTCATGAAAGTTTTCTCATCATTTTTGCGAACTGCGAGTAGATCAATCTACGCATTTACGGAAGCGCATATCGAACTCAATTCTGTTGTTAGTTTGGGTGTGCGTCTCTGTTTCAAGCTACAAAGTACTTCGCCTGAGGATGGTGGACGACAATCGCAGAGGTGGATTGTTCCGGCTCCATGTGGAATCCGCTGGTCAGCCGCACACCGATGTTCTCTTCCGGATTGAGCAGAGCGAAGATCTTTGTCTGGTCTTCAAGGTTGGGACATGCCGGATATCCGAATGAGTAACGCGACCCGCGATATTTCTGATGGAACAGATCGCCAATCCGCGGCGCATCGTCGCTTGCGATGCCCAGCTCTTCCCGCATTTGTTTGTGGAAATATTCTGCCAGCGCCTCTGCTGTCTCGACGCTCAACCCGTGCAAGTACAGATAGCGCGTGAACTCGCCGGAGTCGAAAAGCTTCTTGGTCTCTGAAGACGCGCGGCTGCCGATCGTCACCACAGAAAGCCCGATCACGTCCATTTGTCCGCTTGATTTCGGAACAAAGAAGTCTGCAATACTCAGCTTGCGTCCTTCGCGCTGGCGTGGGAACGTGAACCGCTGGATTTCTTTCTTCGACTCAGGCGAGTCATAGAGCACAACGTCGTTGCCCTCGCTCTGGCAGGCGAAATATCCGTACACCACCTTGGGTTCTAAGAGCCCGCTCGCGGCAATTTCCTTTTCCAGATCGTGAAGCACCGGCTTATACTTCTGCTCCACCAGCCGAGCATAGTCTTCCTGAGAAGCCGTCTTCAACTGCCACTGGTTCTTGAACAGCGCCGTAAGGTTGACGTATTTGAAAAGCTCATTCAGGTCAAAATCCTTGCGCACTTTCACGCCATAGAACGGCGGTACCGGGATGTTCGGCGGAGGCTGCACCACAGCCGATCTTTCCGTGCTCACTGGTTCGCCATCACCGGAAGCAACCGCGGCCCGGGCAAACTGCTTTACCTTGCGTCCCTCTTCCAACCGCTTTACCCGTTCTCCGTTTTCTGAGGTAAGGTCGTCCATGATGTGGAGGCCGGCGAACGCGTCATCCGCATAGAAGACTGAGTTCGAATACTCGCGCCGCAGATCGTCTTCCACATACTTGCGTGTCAGCGCGGCTCCGCCACAGATCACCGGAAACTCCAGCTTCTGCGTCTGCAAGTCCTGGATCACATACTTCATCTCCAGTGTCGATTTCACCAGAAGCCCGCTCAATCCAATGGCATGCGCCTTGTGCTCGCGCGCGGCCGCAATGATATTGTCCGACGGCTGCTTGATGCCCAGGTTCACCACCCTGTAGCCGTTATTGCTCAGGATGATGTCCACCAGATTCTTGCCTATATCGTGCACGTCGCCCTTCACGGTCGCCAGGACAATCGTTCCCTTATGTGAGCCTTCTTTTTTCTCCATCTTCGGCTCAAGATAGGCGACTGCCTGCTTCATTACGCCGGCGGAATCGAGCACCGATGGAAGTTGCATTTTGCGCGCCCCAAACAACTCGCCGACGGTTTTCATGCCGTCGAGCAGAACGTTGTTGATCACCTCCAGGGGCGAATAGCTGATTAGGGCCTGATCCAGAATCTGCTCCAGCGATTGCCGGTTAGCACCCTCGCCCAGCGCCTTCTCGCCGTTGATGATGCAGCGCTTCAACTTGTCTTCGACTGACAGGGACTCAAGCGGCGCCAGTTCCGTCTGCGGCTGCTTTGTGGCTCCGGCAAAATGAGCCATATAGGCCTGCAGCGGATCCCCATTGCTCACGTCGCGATAGATCAGCTTGCGCGCCAGATCCACCTCGACCTCAGGAATTTTGTACAGAGGATAGATCTTGGCGTAGTTCACAATCGCCATATCCAGCCCATGGTCCACCGCTTCCTTCATGAAGACGCTGTTCAGCACGCGACGCGCGTAGGTGTTCAGGCCAAAGGAAATGTTGCTCACGCCAAGGATCGTTTTGACTTCAGGCAGCTCTTGCTTGATCTGCTTGATTGCCTTCAGCGTCTCAATACCAGCTGTGCGGTACTCTTCCTGTCCCGTCGAGATCGGCAGCGTCAGCGCGTCAAAGATCAGGTCCGCCGCACGAATTCCATACTTCTCTGTGGCCAGCTTGAAAATTCTTTTTGCAATCGCGGTCTTCTTCTCCGCCGTGAGAGCCATCCCGTCTTCATCGATCGTGAGCGCGATCACCGCCGCGCCATAGCGCTTCGCCATCGGCAAGACTTTTGCTGTGCGCTTCTCCCCATCTTCCAGGTTAATCGAGTTGATGATGGCCTTACCCGGAATGCGTTTCAGCGCCTCTTCAATCACGTCGGCTTCGGTGGAGTCCACCGCGATGGGCGCGGGAACACGCGTGGCCACCTTCTCGAGGATGGAGCTCATGTAACCCTTCTCGTCCTCGCCCACGATGGCGGTGCACAGGTCGAGCATGTGCGAGCCTTCCGCCGCCAGCTTCTTCGCCAGAGCCAGAATGTCGTCATACTTGCCGCCGCGGACCATGTTCTTAAAGTGCTCCACGCGCGTGGTAGTGTTCATCTCTTCCGCCACGATCAGCGGCTTGGGATCGAGGTCCAGAGGAACGCTGGTATAGGCGCTGGCTGCCGCCGGCGTGACTTTCACTTCCCGCTTCGCGGGCTCCAGATTAGCGCAGGCGTCGGCTACGGCCTTGATGTGCTCGGGCGTGGTGCCGCAGCATCCGCCCACAATGCGGACGCCGTACTCGGTAATGAACTTGGTGTGCCACTTCGCCAGCTCAGCCGGCGTGAGGCGATATGTCTCGCCACTCGAAAATGGCAGGCCCGCGTTGGGCAGGACTGAAATTTCCTTGGGCGCGGTGTGCGCCAGATGGCGGACGGAATCGTTCATCTCCTTCGGTCCCGTCGCGCAGTTCAGGCCGATGATCTCGCAGTCGTAGGGCTCCAGCGTGGTCTCCACCGCGCCAATCTCGGTGCCCAGCAGCATGGCGCCGTTTTCCTGCAGCGTAACCTGCGCCTGCACCGGCACGCGCTTGCCGGCTTGTTTCATGGCATCGAATGCAGCGGCTATAGCGATCTTGGTTTGCAGAATGTCCTGGCAAGTCTCAATCAGCAGGATGTCCACCCCGCCGTCAATCAAGCCAAGCACCTGATCGAAGTACGCCTTCCACATCGCGTCAAAGCCGATGTGTCCCAGCGAGGGAAGTTTTGTTCCCGGCCCAATCGATCCGGCGACGTAGCGCGGCCGGGCCGGCGTGGTGAAATCGGCCGCCACTTCGCGCGCGATCTCCACCGCCCGCTTGTTGATCTCATGCACCTTATCGGCGAGATCAAATTCCCCCAGCACAATGCTGCTGGCGCCGAAGGTGTTCGTCTCCACCACGTCAGCGCCCGCCTTGAAGTAGGCAGCATGGATGTCTTTAATAATGTCGGGCCGGCTCAGAACCAGCACTTCCGAGCAGTTCTCTTTGCCCCAGAAGTCGTCCAGCGACGGATTGCGCTGCTGGATTTGGGTGCCCATGGCGCCGTCATAGATGACAACGCGTTCGCGAACTGTATCTAAAAATGATTTCATGTCGTGAAGTCGAGACCCTGCCGATCCCCGCTTTTCTCATGACGCTATCAAGCTTTTCCGATGACGGCGATTACGCTGCGATCCCGCGCGATCTCCGGGGCCCCCGGCAAGCCCGCTTTTGGCTTGCTGGGGTGGGATCACGGCGATTCCCCGGGTTCCCGCTCTCTTCAATTGTAAAGGCCTCGCGGCATTTATGGCCTTTAGTCCCCATTAACCTCGCCAATTCTCGCGGTAATCTGCGTCAATCTCATGTTAACCAGCACTATTCCATTCATTTTTCGCGGCGAAAATATCGATGCTGCGGTGTCTCACTGATACCAGAAAATTGAAAATCAATGACTTGGCGGCCACATCGCAATCTCCATGGCTGTAGTTGTCTCCGCCCCCTACCCCCCTCCTGGCTTCCATTAGGAAAACAAAGAACTTGCTGCATGCGACCGTACGGTCGCCGCGCAAACTCTTCGCCAAAATCTTTAATGTGCCTGACCCTTTGTGATCGCCTAACGGCCCTCCCTGTTGCCGCCAGCGCAGCATTCCCATCGTATGATAATGCTGGTCGAATGTAAAGCGAAAATAAGTTGCTTAAGCGTTGGCTACAATGAAAACAGAAGCATGAAATCGCAGGCCGAAACCGCCGGACGCCTCGCCCGTGGCACCGCCGCGCATCCGCAGAAAGGGACGGTCCTGCGCGATCCTGAACTGCTCGTGGCCGATGGCACTCGCCGCCTGCTCTCTGCAGTCCGCGAGCGCTCGAATTTGGTGATGATCTTCACCGGCGGTCATGACTTCGCCGGATTGCTTGCAAGGCTGATCGCCAGGACAGACGCGCTCAGAGAAAACAACGCCCGTGTGCTCGTGATTACCCCGGAAAAGCCGAGTTCCAAGTTCCGAGCTAGGCCTGCGCAGTCGTCGCGTTTGCTAGCTCTTGATCCGGATGGCCAGGTTCACCGCGCGCTCGGCGCAACCGACGCCACGGGAAAGCCGGTTCCGACCATCTACATCACAGACCGATTTGGCGAGGTCTTTGCCGCATTTCACAACCTCAACCCGACAGCTCTTCCCGATGCTGGCGAGATCTTCCGCTGGCTGGAATTCATCAACCAGCAATGTGAAGAGTGCAGCCCGCCCGAATGGCCGGAATAGCGAATGCCTTCGGCAACATGCGGTCAAACGGATGCTTTCCTCATCGTGACCGCTGTAGTAAGTAAAATGGCGATTTGTCCCCAACTGGCGATTAATTGGCTGAGCCGTTCCCCGACTGTAGCGAGACAGTTGCGCTACACTGGATCGGATGAAGCTTCTGCTCGCGGCGCTGTTTGCTTTTCCTCTCTTCCATTCTTCGCATGCGCCTGCTGTCTTCCGAACCCGGATCGACACAAGCGCCGGAAGCTTTGTCATCGAGACACACCGCGAGTGGTCACCGAAAGGTGCTGACCGCTTTTACGAGCTGGTCCGCGAGCATTATTACGACAACTCCCGCTTCTTTCGCGTCGTTCCCGGGCGTTGGGTTCAGTTTGGTATCGCCGGTGATCCCAAGGTCGCCCACGTCTGGCGTCATAAAACCATTCCGGACGACGCCCTGAAGGTCCACAACAAAACCGGCTACATCGCGTTTGCCAACACCGGCCCGGGCACGCGCTCCACGCAGATTTACATAAACCTCCGCGACAACTCCGCGCTTGATTTCGAGCCGGCCTTTGCTCCCTTCGGCAAGGTTGTTGAAGGCTGGGATGTTGTGGAGAAGCTCTACGGCGGCTACGGAGAAAACTCCGGCGGCGGAATGCGCGCCGGACATCAGGACAAGCTGTTTGCAGGCGGCAACGCCTATCTGGACAAAGAATTTCCTAAACTGGACCACCTCATTCGCGCGGAGATTATTCCGGACAAATAGGTTTTGCTCATGCCCTTGAAGGATGGGATCTGATGGCCAGCGCTCGTTGAGGATTTCGAACACAGTGGCGAGGGTATGATCAGCGCCGGCGAGGGAGTCCCTTTCCCGAGACCTCGGATCCAGGCGGTTCACGGAACGGTTCCACAGCAATGCGCTGGTAACACACTTCCAGCACAGTCAGGTATTCTGTACCGCCCGGCGCCTGGAGAACTACGCTGTCGCCCGCTTCCGACTTCATCAACGCGCGCGCCAGAGGTGACACCCAGCTGATGTTGTTGCGCTTAAGATCGACCTCGTCGGTGCCGACGATGCTCACCACGTGCTCCGCTCCCGCGGCGTTGGCATAGCGCACGGTCGCTCCGAAGAACGCCCTCTTCCCCGCCTGCCCCGCTCTCGGAGCTTCCGGGTCCACCACTTCCGCGGCTTCGATTCGCTTCGCGAGAAA